>Ga0208974_1000997_pt1 | contig 11252 bp, 14 predicted proteins | sample GreLakmeER15MSRF_FD_187699 | JGI IMG/M metagenome (GOLD analysis project Ga0208974, IMG submission 187699) | Freshwater lentic microbial communities from great Laurentian Lakes, MI, USA - Great Lakes metaG ER15MSRF (SPAdes) | ecosystem: Environmental > Aquatic > Freshwater > Lake | place: Great...
TAATTTTTTCACCAACACTATCACAGGCAGAACTTCCAATGCTGATCTAGTGGTACAAACACAGGGCACAGGCACAGTGGATTTCAAAGTGCCTACGCAGAGCACAGTAGGCTCAGCGGGTGCTGCAAGTGCGTTGCCAGCAACTCCATCTGGATATATTGAGTTTAAAATTAATGGCACTGCTTATGTAATGCCCTATTACGCGAAAAGTTAATTCATAATTTACCATAAATACACTCGTAAAGGAGTAAGTTCAAATGGCGTCACCGGTCTGGAAGACCCAAGCGGGTAAAATAGACATAATACAGGAACGACAACTATATTCGTTTCAGCTGGAAGCAGAAGATGCCGACAGCACCACTTTGACCTACTCCAAAATCGCAGGTAACCTACCTCCCGGTATTGAACTTACTACCTCAGGTGAATTGCGAGGCGTGCCGTTCGAAGTGGCCACAAGATCCCTTTACACTTTCGTGGTCCGAGCATCGGACGGCACCAACATAGCGGACAGAACATTCAGTCTACAAGTGATAGGAGCAGATGTTCCTAGATTTACCACTGCTGTGGGTGAGTTGGACATGAGTGACAGCACCAGAGCTGCCACTAGATGGGTGTTGGATGGCAGCTACATCAGCTATCAAATACAGGCCATAGATGATGACATTCCCGCTGGACAAACTTTGGTTTATGACATAGTGACAGGACAATTGCCCCCAGGCATAAAAATGAGTTCTACAGGATTAATATCAGGCACAGTTTTATTAACGGAAGATGATCGATATGGTCCTTATGGAGGTTACGACAACGTGTATGACTTTGATGATGTGCCCTATGACCCCACAGTTTTTTCCATATCTAGATCTAAGAATTTTGAATTTATAGTGCGAGTGACAGATGGTGCCAGCGTGGCCACACAGGTTAACAGTATATTTGTTTTCACTGCAGATTTCTGGCGTGTAGACAATAACAGAATCACAGTGGACATGACTCAGTATCAGGGATTCCCTATCATAATGAGCAACAGCGCCAACAGGCGTCCTGTGTTCTTGACCGAGGGAGCATTGGGCACATTTAGGCATAACAATGAATTGGTCATCAAAGTGGACGTGGTAGATTTTGATCCTCTACAGGGAGATCTAGAATATGCGTTGGCTTCAGGCACTCTACCTCCAGGCATACAAATTGATATAAATTCTGGAGAGATATATGGACGACTGGGATCACAGGCTGCAGTAGAATTAGAATATGTATTCACTATGAGAGCAGCGAGGACGGCAGCATCCGGAGTGATTGTGTTCACTGACAAACAGTTTACTATGACAGTGATCGGAGAGATCGACATAGGAATAGAATTCATAACCAGCAGCAATCTAGGATCCATACAACCAGGCATTCCCTGCATATTCAGTGTGGAAGCACAGACACCTGCTCAGATACTCAACCCAGATGAGGTATCAAACAGGGTGTTTGCATACAGTCTTACCGAAGGATCATTGCCTCCGGGATTGACATTGTCGCCATTGGGCAACATCATGGGACAGATAGATCTATCAGAATTCACAGTGTTGGACAACAACGTGCTGACCTTTGACAACAACACTACCAGTTTCGACAGGGAATATGTGTTCACTGTGGGAGTCAGTGATCAATATCAAAATCTAGCAACCAGTAAAGAATTTCGTATCACAGTGAAATTGCCATATGCTAAAGAATATAGTAATATGAGCGCTGCCGGATTGCTCAGCGATAGAAACAACAGTATCTCTGACACTGACTTGTTTTATGGTATTGCTCAAGATCCCAACATCAACAACAGTGATAATATATTCAGATCTGAAGATAGTTTTTTTGGTATTCCACAGCGACCCGAGATGTTATTGATAGCGGGTTTAGAACACCAGACGGCCAACACATTGCAAGAGGCCATGAGATTCAATCATGAACCAAAAGTGTTATATTTTGGAGATATCAAAACAGCGATAGCCAAACAGAACGGCACAGTGAAATATGAAGTGGTCTACGTTGAGATGGTGGACAATCTTGTGAACAAACAGGGCAGTGTGGTTTCTGACAGCATAACTTTGAGAACCGATATCAATAGGCCCATGTTGGGCACCCGAGCAGATGACTACAGATTGACCACAGATTATGACGTGTATGATGTGACCACCCATGGCGGATTGAGTTTCAGCATCGCAGGCAGCAAGATAAGATATGCCAACAACATCACAGCAGACATAGGCACGTTTGAGAAACTATTTCCCAATGCAGTGGCTCACATGAGGAAAAATATGAAGGATCTGGGACAGAAAGAATATGTGCATCTGCCTCTATGGATGAGAACCAGCCAGGATAACACAGGGTCTCCACTGGGTTTCAAATTGGCCATAGTGTTGGCATATTGTAAGCCTGGCAAGAGTGGATTGGTTAGAAATAGAATTTTAAACAAAGGATTTGATTATAAAAATATTTTCTTTAGAATAGATAGATATGTTTGTGGAGCCGCCAAAGTGGACACAGGCACGATCACTGCAGATGGCAGCACTCGAACATTTACTATCAATGAAATCATACATGAAGAAGAGATCAAGATCAGAGAAAATGCCCAAGTATTGAGATATGGCGAGCAGATCACTGCGGACAACGATTCTATTCCTGATTACGTTAGTGCTGACAGTCTGCTGCGATCCACGGACTATGAACCTGAATTTTACCTAACTCATGACGCGAACAATCAAAAAACCACCATTAATTTTACCAACGCTCCCGCAGCCACCGCTAAAATAAAAGTGGAGAGAAAAGGAGATAAATACCTTGCATTTAAAAGAAAGTTAAAAGAATAATATGGCCAGCAACATAGTACCAGGTAACATAGACGGCAGTTTTCCCATAGCGGGACAGGACAACAGTTCGCAGGGATTTCGTGATAATTTCACAGCGATAAAAAACAATTTCGAAGATGCCAAAACTGAAATACAAGATTTACAAACCAACAAGGCATCCACATCCGGCAACACATCATTCAACAATTACACAGTGAGCGAGGCAGTGTTCAAAGACACAGCATTGACAGTGTATCCACATGGCACAACCAGCGGAACCAAAACATTGGATCATGCCAATGGACACTATCACACTTTGACCACCAGTGGCAACGTCACCCTGGCATTTGCCAACTTCCCCGGTTCAGGTCTGGGAAGAATAGTTTTAGACATCACATACGGCAACGCGGCTCATTTATTGACTGTGACTGCAGCTACCATAGTTGCTGACAACGTGTCAGGATTCAACAGCGGCACTGATCAAATCACAGCACCATCTGCTGGTAGATATCTCTATGAGTTTGTCACACCAGATGCTGGAACCACTGTGTTGATGCATCAAATTGGTAAATTATATACCTAACAGCTAAATGTATTTCCATCCTCTACAAGAAGAATTGGGCAACATGTCCGAAGCTGACCTAGGCAAGAGAGTCAGAGAGCTCACCAAGAAATTGGCAACGTCCAAGAGATGGCTGAGGAATCCTGAAATGATCGCACAGCTACAGCATGCTCTGATATCTTACCAAGATGAACAGAGGCGCAGGAGATTGAAACAGTGGCAGGATGAATACAAGAAAGCTCGCAACGAACCAGATATGGGCGAGCTGATCAACATAGAATAATAACTACAGGATGAAGAGCAAATCTTTCTCTTGGAAGACCGATTTCCGCACAGTGATCATAGTGGGCGACGAGCTTTATCACAACCAATATGACGTGACCTGCCACATCTCTCCCATCACTGCAGATCTTGCAGAACAGAGTGAATACTTCGAGCGATTGAAAAGTCTCTATCAATTGGTGTTTGCCAACACCATAATCACCTGGAGAGAAGAAGAACTTTACCAATTATTGAAATTGAACAGCGACAACAGGTTCATTGAGTTGCCACGACCTCCATATGATCAGGTCATGGCAGCTGCCTGTTTTGCCAAGAGCAACGCCATATTGCAAGGTAAAATAGTGGTCACAAGATTGGATCTGGGCAGCTATCAAGGTGATGGCATAGTGTACTCCATAGAGAAAGATGGACCAGAACTAGAGCTATTAGATGTTGACAATTGGTTTTCTGCCAAGTACAATAAGATGGATCCATGGTGGTTAAGACCCGACACGGCGACTTATGATGAAGAATTGGAAAAAGGCATATACACAGGACATTTCAGCTGGAACAAGGAGCTGCCACAGGTTGACGAACACAGAGAACATGCTAAAATATTTGAATTCAATCCAAAGGTTTTAGATGGTGGCAAAGGCAAGAAGAAATGATCATGGTGATTGCGTCTACGACGAGCAGAGCATCATTGAACATCTCTATCAAAATCCCGCAGCAGACATCAGTGAATTCTATATAGAAAATACACAGCAGTATCTCACAGCACTGCAGGAGTTGGGCATAGATTTACCCGCAATACAGGGAGAACCTGAACACAATGAGAAGCCCGCAGACTTTGATCAGAGGTTACAATCTCAGTGGCACATGCCTGACAGCTATAGCAAAATAAATGTACAGGAATATCTATTAGAACGCTGCCACTCAGATCAGGAACGAGAGCGAGTAAAAGCTGAATATGAGCTATTCCAAAAGAAGAATTTTACCAAAGTTCTACAATTTTTAATATATTTTGTGGACACACTCAGAGCCAATGATGTTGTATGGGGGGTGGGCAGGGGCAGTTCCGTGGCTAGTTTTTGTTTGTTTCTGATAGGGGTACACAAGATAAATCCACTGCTGTACAATTTGGATCACCGTGAATTCCTGCGATGATAAGTAAAAGCACACAAGGAGTAATATAATATGGTAGGTAGACAACCAAATAGAAAACTTTACAGAACCATGCAAGGTCGTATGGTAGACATTGAAAAATTAAGAGCAACTAACGAAGAAGTTAGAGCTGTGGGCAACATGAGTGTTAATGCTCGAGGTGACGTCGTAGGCACTGGTGGAAAAATTGTTAAAACCAAAGAACAATTAATGAAAGAGTATTATGAAGCACCCAAAGGCAAAGCCGACGATACTCCTGTTAAAAAAACCAGAACCGAATCAATTCCACAGCAAGAAGTGGTAAAAACACAGGTTATAAATCCTGTGACTCAAACCCAGCAGGCAAAAAATACTCCGGGTAAAACTACCACAGTGTTCAAGCCCAAGCAGGGTATTGATGCTGCTCTTGACGGCATAGAATAAACATCATATACTATAACCACCATGGTGGATATCACAGAATTACAAAAAAAAGGATTTGGTTCTCACGGGGGACTACAGCACACGGCCAGTGACTCGAACATACTACCCATCGGCAAGAGAGTTCTAGTTTGCAAGATGAGATTTGGTGATATCAAGACCAAGGGCGGAATTATACTATTAGACGATGACGGCAAGGAACAGGGCATACATCCTAGATGGTGCCAGGCCTACGCAGTGGGACCTAAGCAGCAAGATGTGCGTGTGGGGCAGTGGTTGCTGGTGGCACACGGTCGTTGGACTCGAGGCATGATCGTGGAAAAAGATGGTGAGAAACAAGAAGTGAGGATGGTGGACGAGAATGACATCCTGCTGATCTCCGACGAAGAGCCCTCGACAGATGTGGATAAAAAAGCCGGCTATATAAACACAGGTAATTTCCAACAGATGACCCGATTACCTGGTAATGACTAAAGACACAATCTGTGGAGAATGTAACGAACGTATAGAATATTGTCTATACTGGTTCGATTCTCTCTATTTCGCCAATTGGACAGAAAGGAAAATAATACCTTTCTGTGGTCCAGCATGCGTACAAAAATGGCACACAGCAAATAATGTCAAAGATTGGCCAGCGAGAAAACTTCCCTATCCCAAAGGTGCACAATGGCAATTAATCAAGGATATATAAAAATATGAACATATCTAAGTCTAAATATTTCTTTGAAATCGATAAAACCAAACCAGTATACGGATTGATATTGCCGTTGCATAATAAATTTTATATATTAGATAATGATTACGAAACTTTAAAATTCATACAATTTTTAATTATTAAACACGAGTGGTTTGCAATGCATCATTTTGATTCTTCTCTTATGTTTAACAATACAAATTGTTGTAAGTATGGATGCGATGAAATTACTGCAAAACTTGCCTCTGACTATGATATCTATCCTTTATCGATTGAAATTCAAACCGATGAAACTTTTTTTGATTTTAATTTACAAGAAAAATTATTTTATATAAGAAAAGTACTTATTACTACAAAGGAAATTATAGAAAAAAATATTAATGATATTGAATTTAAAAATCTTCAAAATAATACAATGATGGTTAAAAAATTTTTAAAAATGATATCGTTTGAGGATGAAAATATAAAAAAAATAATAGCAGAGGAAGAACAAATATTGAATAATAATAAAAATTTTCACGAAAAATTATTAAATTATGTAATCAATATTTTATATTCTTTAGATTTAAAAAATATACAGATAGAAGAAATTAAAAAAGAATTATCAAATCATTTAGAAGAAATTTTTAAGAAAATATATTTTAAGGATAAGGCTAATACAATAGAAAAAATAGTTTATCTAGATGGAAATCTTTAATAAAATTAAAAATAGTAAACTTATAAATCAATATGCATTTGATCATATGCCCATTGACAATTTTTACGGTGCAAATTTTCTTGCTCTTAGCCGACTTTTATTTGGAACTACCGAATTGAGAGCTAGATCGGGCACCTTTACTACTCCTTATTTTGCCCCTATACAAAAAGGCTATGAACTTTTTAAATTAAGATTTATCGATGATAAATTATCAGATTTATATGACGCAAGAGCCATAGAAATTTTTAACTATGCAAAATCAAATCAAAAAAATATATGTATTTGTTGGAGTGGAGGTATTGACTCTACTTCTATGTTAACAGCTTTTTTTAAAAATTTATCTAAAAACGACCTAGAAATTATTCACGTGTTGTGTACCAGCTCTTCTTTGTTAGAAAATTACAATTTTTATAAAAATTTTTTATCAAATAAAGTAAAATGTAGTCATTATAATTCTATAATATTAGATAATGAATTTTTAAATAAAAATCTTTTACTGCATGGTGACCCAGCAGATAGTTTATTTGGTACTGTTCTTTTAAACTATAAAGATTTTGTTACAAGACAAGAGCATCTCCAACCGTGGAAAAAACATTATAAAAAAATGATAGAAGGTTTAAATGAAAAAGGAAGAATATATAGTAAAAAAACGTCTACATTTGGTACATGGTTTGTAAAAAAGATATCAGACAACATCGAAGAAGTGGGGCAATCCGATTACATTAATACTGTGGCCGATTGGTGGTGGTGGCCATATTTCAATTTTCGTTGGCAGATAGAGGCTGAAAAAATACTTTTTTATATGAGAATTCCGTCTGGTTGTTTTGATCCTATTTCAGAACTCAATTTAAAAATTTTTAAAGAATATAATTTTTGGAATACAGAAAAATTTCAATTGTGGTCATATTCTAATTTAAAAAAAATGAATGCTGATGTAACCAAGATGCAAAAAATTGAACCAAAAAAATATATTTTTGAGTTTACTAAAGATAAAGTATATTTTGAAAATAAAAAAAAAGTAGGCCTTTTAAATTCTAATAGAAGAAATAATAAAAAAAATTTAGAAATACCTTACTTTTTTGATGAGTATTGGCAAGGATATAGAAGAACTACCGAAATACACGAAATTTTTAAAATGCTTTTAGAAAAATACAGAGGATAATAATGAGCGAATTGAAACATTTAATGAAATTTAGAGAGAACATTACACATTTTACTAATCAAGCACCTGACGAAAAAATAATAGATCAGATTCTCAAAGACGCACACGAGCTAATTCCAGTAAAAAACAACATGTGGAATTACAGCATAGATGTGTGGGGTCCTAGACACGAGAGAGAAAAGAAGATAGTGGCCATGCAGACAGTGACAGGATTGGACAAGAGGATATTCGCTAAAGGTGGTCGGGAGGAAGGTAACACACAATTGTTGGAAGAAATCTACAACGAATGGAAGGACAGTAGAGAATCGCAGAGGAACAGTTTATTCAAAGGCAAAGGCAAATATCAAGGATTTGGCTTTAACGATCAGGTCACTGCTCCTTATCTTTTGGTATATTATCAGCGTCCAGGAAAACCTACGTCCAGTCAAATTCAGCAAGGGTATGACGCCAAACAAATTAGCTACTCCGATGTTTCCCAACATCAGTGGCTCATATCTGCTTCCATGCATGGATATGGCACAACTTTATTATGTGCTGAACAGGGACTTTATGCGTCTTTCTGCAAATGTTATTATTTGGTTCATAAAAATTTAGATAATATTTTACATCCGTTAAAAAATGGATTTCATAATGTGGCATTTCTGCTTGGTATAGGATATCGTGATCAAGACATGCCTTACTTCAAAAATAAAAGAAAACCAACAATCGATGAAATAGTTACTTGGAAATAATTTAACCATTTAATTACGTCTTTACTTTAATACCTTTAATCTATATAATGTAAACATATGAAAGAGCTTTGGACAGAAAAGTATAGGCCCACGACACTGAAAGATTATGTGGTTAGAGATCAAAAACAGAGAGAGCAGATAGAGAGCTGGATTAAGAACGGGGCTATCCCCCATTTATTATTTTCGGGTGCGCCGGGCGTGGGCAAGACCACACTGGCCAAGATACTGTTTCATGAATTGAAGGTGGAATCATATGACATACTGGAGATCAACGCATCCAGAGAGAACTCCGTGGACACGGTCAGAGACAAGATCATCAACTTCGTGCAGATAATGCCGTTTGGTGCTTTCAAGTACGTGCTGTTGGACGAGGCAGATTATATTACTCCAAATGGACAGGCAGCACTGCGTGGTGTAATGGAAACCTATCACACATCAGCGAGATTTATATTAACTTGCAACTATCCCAACAGGGTGATCCCAGCGCTGCACAGCAGATGCCAAGGATTCCACATTGAGACCATAGACAAGAATGAGTTCACCGCAAGGGTGGCGCAGATATTGATCGAAGAGAAAGTGGAACCAGACATTGACATACTGGACACCTATGTCAAGGCCACATATCCTGACCTGAGAAAATGCATCAACATGGTGCAACAGAACAGCAGGGATGGCAAATTACATGCTCCCGACAAGGCTGACAAGGGACAACAGGACTACAGATTGGAGATGGTGGATCTATTCAAGAAGGGCAAGATATTGGAAGCAAGGAAACTAGTATGTTCACAGGCAAGGCCCGAGGAAGTGGAAGACATATTTCGTTGGTTATATGATAATTTGGAACTTATCAGCAAAGATGATGACCAACAGGACAAGGCCATACTGGCAATTAAACAAGGGCTAGTGGATCACTCATTTGTGGCGGATCCAGAGATCAACCTAGCCGCCACAATGATCAAACTGGCGAGAATAGCAGATGGGAAGTAAACACGAAAAGAAGAGATATTTTATAGTAAAATACAGTATCAGGCCCAATGGCAAATATGATGAACTGGTGGAATTAAGCAAAAAGAAACTGGGAGTAGGCAAGATTACAGAAGCTAAAGTGGTATTAGATTTGGTTAATAAAGAAGTGATAAAAGTCGATCTACCTAGAATACCTAAAGATTTTCCTTTTGAAAATTTATATAATCACTATCGGCAATGGTATGCAGATGCTATTGACAATTTTATAAAAGATTAATCCCCGTAGATATTTAAAATCTCAGAAACAGCAGGATGCCTCTGTATGTCTGCTTTGCCCAATTCTACAAATCGAACATATTCGGGATTGAAATAGTTCTCATATTGCCTCTTGAAATCTACCAACCCATTGCCCACCATTCGGTCCGACTGGCGAGTATCTCCCGTGATAACCATCTGTGATCCTCTGCCCAAACGAGTCATCAGCATCTTCATCTGTGAAGGAGTGGAATTCTGCATCTCATCACCAATGATAAATGCATCTTTGAATGTTCTTCCTCGCATAAATGCCAGTGGTGCAATCTCTATAGTGCCTCGCTTCATCATCTCATCAACTGTGGGTGGCATGTAATGGCTCTCAAAAACATCCAGTATGGGCTTCATCCATGGTTCCATTTTGCGATTAATATCACCAGGTAGAAATCCAATTTCCTCGTCCGCGGAACTGGCAGGACGTGTGACCACCACTCGGTCGATCTCTCCCTTTTGCAATCGCTCTATTGCACGCTCTGTGGCCAGCATGGTCTTGCCTGTGCCCGCTGGTCCTAACGCCACTACGATCTTATATTGATAGTTGTTTAACACATTCAAATATTCCTGCTGACCTAGGGTCTTAGCGGTAGGTCTGGCCGCATGTTTTTTTTCGACGAGATAATTCGTGAAGTTGATAATGTTGGATTGTTGCTTTTGACGTCTGTGTTTACGAGACATTGTATAAAAGTACTTACCACTTTACCACAAAAGATATCTGAGCATAAATCATTGCACCACTTTTGTGCATAAATACACAACCATGCATGACGTATTAGACATTATCCGCAACGTACAAGGACTCTATTCTTTAACACCCACACTGGGCATACTGAAAGATTTTGAGCGAGTTGTAGATGAATTAGACGTCTATGTGTTCAAAAATTGGGATGAAGGCGAACTGTTAACAGGTCCTATTGATCATAGACATTTTGTGGAATGTTCTTTCATGTGGCCCATGGACCAAATGCCAGATCCGTCAGGCGGAAAAAGATTACTGGATCATGGCTGCAAAGTGACCTATCAAAAAGATGTTCTATTCAAACCAAGACCAATCAAGGGACCAGAAGATTATAGGCCAGGTACGACCAAAGGCAAAATAGATGGTCATTCTATATGGGTGGTCAACATCAAGATGCCAAAAGATTTGATAGGGAACTTCAAACACGGCCAAGACATTGAGACCACAATGGATTATCAAGCAGCACAGGACGCGGCAAATGCAGGTTAATGAAGGATTAAAGGCAGGTGATCTCGATGGCATAGTGGAGAAACGTTTCTCCGTGGACCAATACAAGAGCAAGATGGGCGATGACAAAGACATCTGCGTGCTCGCTTTCGTTTGTTCGGGGTCAGCCGGGGCCAAGGACCTGGAAAACTTCGCCGAAAAGGGTTATAAGAAAGTATTAGACGCCGATGCCACTCCGGGCACAATGGATGATGGCAAACACAGGGTGTTCATAGAAT
>Ga0208974_1000998_pt1 | contig 11251 bp, 10 predicted proteins | sample GreLakmeER15MSRF_FD_187699 | JGI IMG/M metagenome (GOLD analysis project Ga0208974, IMG submission 187699) | Freshwater lentic microbial communities from great Laurentian Lakes, MI, USA - Great Lakes metaG ER15MSRF (SPAdes) | ecosystem: Environmental > Aquatic > Freshwater > Lake | place: Great...
GTTTGCGCTGCGCGGGGCCACCTAAATAGTACAGCACATCGAGGGGAGCTTGCGGCTCACGGATTAGCACCTAGCAGTCTTGTGGATCACCAAGTGCCAATCCGTTAACGACTAGTGCAAGTGACTACTGGTTTTCTAGCTCGGCGGCAATGGAAAGGAGTTCTTCGCGGGTGTCTTGCTGGGCGCTCCAGGCTGACTCCTCACTGCTATCTGCATACATGGGTTTCCGACGTTGCGGCACCACCTGATCAACAGCAGCACGCAGAGCGGCTGCGGCAATCCAGCGCGACTCATTAAGACAGTCATCTGGACCGTAGGAGTTGCGGCTGTTGGCTGAATCCAGCACCGCTTGCGCGGCGGGGGAGAGAGGAGTCATGGCGGTTACTAGTTTTGTTCGGTCTTCATTTGACCCAGCACTTCCTTAAGCAGACGATGCACTTCACCAGCATCATCAATAAACTCACCCTTGTAGTAGAAACCTTCTTCGGTGAACCTGGCGATTTCTCTAAGGGATTCGCCCGCGTGGAAAGTGATGGAAGGCATCGGCGCTTCACAACTCAGCGTTGTGTCGCCAGGAACCAGGTAGTCTTGTTGGGTCATGATCTCTAGGGGATTGTGGCCGTGGGCAGGAGGTTGCACTCGCTGCCCTACCACATTACACGGCGCCAGACCATTTTGGGCAAGTCAACAAAATGGTTCAGCTAGGCACAGTATTGAAGGGGACTAGGCAAATTAAGCCCCCATGTTGCCAACAAAAGACATTGATGCAGTACATGCTGAGCTTGAAGTGTCTGTTAATCTAAATGTAGTTGCAGATGGGTTGGTAATTGTAAAACTTCTTCCGCCGCCGCTGCCACTATTGGTGTTTAATTCAGTAATAACCGTGTTATCGTTCAAACGTGTTTCAATAAAAAATATTTTTGATGTTCTAATATATGTATTAGCAGCCAAAGCGTAACTCACATACAAATGCCCGTTTATTTCATTCCCAAGTAAAGCTAAATCAAGTGTTCCGCCACTGCCAACAGACTGAAGTCCTGTTGATTGCGTCAATGTAGACCCGACTATTGAGGCTGTTTGTGCTGTACCCGCAACTGCAGAAGACGTACCAACTAACAGTCTCCCGCTGGAGTCGATGCGGACTTTTTCGGTGGCACTGGTCTGAAATAGTAATGCGTCATCCCCGTGAGAGTACGAAACAGCTCCTCGTGCAACTTCATTCCCTGTTGTACCATCTGCAAAATAAAGCGAACCTGTGTCTGCGGCGCCCGTAGCAATAGTTATGCCAGGGCCATTAGTTCCTGTTCCGTAAACAACAAGCTTGTTACCATACGTACTGTAACTGCCAGGGTTCGTAGTGCCAATCCCTACGTTGCCTGAGTTTTTAACAGTTAAATGCTCTGTATTATTCGTGAAGATTCCAAAATCATTAATACTTGCGCCACCTTGCTGAATTCTTGGTCCCCAGCCAGTAACGGCAGGAAACTGTAGGCTTGTTGCAGAAGCGGTTGTACCTACAGAAACAGCACCAGTTAATATTGCGCTGCCAACAACGTGAAGTGCTGCGTCAGGCAAACTAGTCCCTATGCCTACGTTCCCTCCGGCAAGAATAGTCAGCCTCGGCGAGTTCGTTGTATAAAACTCAATCGGGGCTGCTTCTTGCGTTGTGATATTTAATGCACCAGTACCGCGATGTTTTAGCTCTGATGTAGCATTAGCGCCTGTATTATTACGAATAATCCGTAGGCCATAATCTGTATAGGTCGTGTCGGCAACTATATCAATATATGAGGTGCGGTTGCCACTTGCACCTACACCAATTTCTAAAACTGCATCTGTTACGTCATCCGCACCTACTCTTGCATTACCTGCTACATGCAACGCTGTGCTTGGGTTTGGAGTTCTTATCCCAACAGCTTGCGTAGATGTACAAGTAATTGCATATTGACCGCCAGTTACAATTGCTAAGGCGTCAGCACCAGATCGAAATACGCCAGTATTAAGGTCATTTGTAAAGGTTAAGCTCGGTGTTGCTTGTAAGCCATCTTCTACTGCAACAATACTAAAATCACCGTCTAACTGCCTTAATGTAACCCATGCACTATTAGCCCCATTGCGTATTTTTAATAAACCCGCTGCCGTGTCTGCCCATAATTGATAGGCGTACATTGTCCCCGGTTCGCTTGCGCTGCTGTTGAGCGATACGATTGCGCTTAATGCTAGGTTTATGTCTGCTCTGACTGCTGCGCCGGTGCCATTGGCAATGATATAATCGTGTGTAGGCATGTCGTTTAGTGGTTTGTGGTTTAATTCTAGCCTAGCTTACCATAGCCATTAGCGCTCCAGTTAAAATTACGGCTTACAATTGTATTAGATGAATTGCGGAAGGTTACCGTAAACCCAGTGCCGCTAACACTGCTAACCGTGAAGAAATCACCGCTAGCCATATTTTGAGCTGTAATCCCAATACTCGGCAGGTAATACTCACCTGCAAACAGCGGCGTACCAGTCCAGAATCTATTGTCAAATGTAACGGTATAAGCAGCAGCACCACTGGTAATAGTCCCATTGCTTTGTTGCGTGGTAGCTACAAATACAGCATCATATCCAGCTTCTAAAACTTGAATGCTTTGATCTGTTGATTCAGTTGATAACTTAAGTTGAAATTGAAATGCACGTCCTTTTAAGATGCCAGAATTTAATACTTTATAACTTGTCCATGTTGGCGATACATTAGGGTTATCATTAGTTGATCTAACTAGAATTTGAGCATTTGATTTGTCTGCATTTAACGCATCCCAATCTGACCATAAATCGACAAGCGTAGTTCTAGTGTCTATAGAATCAAGCGGATAATATCCTCTAGTTTTTAAGTGGCGCCTTAAATTAATTGCATAAGTAGCGCCTAAATCTAAAATGGTTGGCAATTGGTAAATGCCAGAACTTTGAACGGTGCCGTTTATAATATCAAACGTAGGCATCAAATCAACACTAGCTTGCGCATCAAACAGATTGACGCCATCTAGCACCACTGCATTGTATTCGTTACTATAAAAAGTATTTGTAAACGTACCTTGAAACGGTGGTGTTTCTAGGTCTTCGCGCTGCTGCTTTATTATTAAATTGCTCATATTATCTGGCAGGTCAACTAATACACTTGTTTCATTTACGCTTTTGCGTCCGCCGTCATCAACAAATTTTGCAAATATTTCGCCTTCTATTAGCGGGATAATTGCTTCGGTTGATGATCCAGATTTTGATTCAATTAAATCAACGCTTTCAAACCATGACGCATTACCACTAGCATCACTACTATGTCTAATATAAATTCTACCTCCAACCCTGACATCAACGTCAACTGATTGATCCCAACGTAATCTTGCTGTATTAAAACTAATTGGCTCTAAAGTTAGATTTTGCACATCTCCAGGCGGTGCTGTTTTACCAATAGCGGTAAAGCTAAGAATTGATGGCTCTGATGGTACTTTTAATGGATTTAAGCTAAACAGTTTAATTTCATATAACCCTTCAGAAGAATCGAATATTTCATAATTTGGCCCAAACGCTTCTGCTGTATTCCAATTGCCATTATTTACTCTGTATTGCACTAGATATTCGTTTACGCCAGTTACTGCTATCCAGTTAAGTACTATTTTAACAGACGCTTTATTTGATGATTCAAATATAACTTCGCTTGCTTGCAACCCTACTGGTGCAGGTGGTGTAAATGAAATCGCTGATGTATTCGATCTTGTTAATGGCGTCCCGGACTCTACATTTGCATATTTACCTGGATTGTGCATTAATGCAGTAACGGTATAAGAAACGGCATCGACTTCAGTTACTGACAATACCCGCCATGTAGTTGCTTCTATGTCTGTATTTTGCAACATCCAAATGCTATTGATATTTGGCGCCGTGCTTAGGCTGCCTCCTAGTGTTATGACTTTACCGGATATAGATAACACAGGCTTGGTTTCTATGCTGCCATCAGGCATTACAACCGATAAAGTTGCGCTATTGGCGCTTGTAAGATCTGTATCATCTTCATCATCTACAGTAACGGTTGAAGTTGTTGCAACTTTAATCCTACCTGCTCGTCTGTAAATTGCTTTTAATGGATCAGCAATTTTAATTATTTGGCCAGGTCTTACAATAACGCCTTCAGCAACACTTGTTGTAAATGAAACCACATCAGTTTCATTTGTTTCAGTGAAAATAAGCCATCTACCCATGCGAGCAGCTTGGCCGCGACTGGTGCAGGCAAAAGCTTGAATTTGAGCAGGTTCCCATCCATATTTATTAATGCCCGCAGTATCTTCTACTACTTCATAATTTATGCTTTGAGTTGTAAGATCTAGATAACTTACAATGGCTGCGGTATGCCTATTAACCAAACTGCTGCCGGTATAGTTAAAGCCTTCTTCTGTCACATTAGCCAATGTAAATAAGTAGCTTGCATCTACTGGCGCATCTTGACTTATTACAAGCGAACCAGTAGACCAATATGGCATTACACGCATTACGCTACAAAGATCACTAATTAGTTGATAAGCGCTATCTTGGTTTTGAATTAAGGCATTACAGCTAAATCTTGGCTCTTGGCCGCCTAATCCATCATCAACTAATGCTGATGCGTATTTTGAAGCTGTATAAAATGAATACGAATCTAATTGGCTTGCAGTTATATGAGCGCCAAGCCCGTACCTAGTATTTGTAAGCAAATCATACAATACCCAAGCAGGGTCAGATGTCCATGCTTTATTAGCCTCAAAAGTACCATTAAATACATAAGGCGTAGGATAAATTATGCGCCCATTAGTTTGATCAACGGTTACACCAGCAGGGATTTTTACTTTTATGCCGCGGATTCTGTATGATCGCGATGGTAATGAACTAAAGTTTTCCGCATCAAATCTAATTGTCGCTAAAGCACTGTTAGGGTATTTGAGTTTTTGATAGGTTATTTTTTGCAAGAAAGCAAAATAAAACTCATTTATGACAGTTGATATATTGGTGCTATCTGGCGTTGTTCTACTTACTCTTATGTTAATGGGAAATCCTAAACTTGCATCAAAATCAATTCGATAATCCCGTTGGTATGGGTCTGCTGTCCTGCCTGAAATACTATCAACAACAACATCAACATAGCTTTGACTTGGATATTGAATTTGGATCTTAAAACCAAAACTAGAGCCTAAAATATCGCCCTGGGTTGTAAATTCTTCAAGCCTTGGCACTGTAATCGTAATGATTACACCATCAGCAGGTGATTGAATTGTTTGCGTAATAGGAGAGCCAAATTCAACCTTTTGATTTACTTGTACTGGTGTTGATATTTCGCCATACCCAGGGAAATAACTTTGCGATTGTGTGCCGTAACGGAAATCTACTTTAACATTTTTGAAGTTAAAATCCGTGTCTTGCAGTGATGCGATATTAGCATTTGCGCTTAATATTGCAATGTTATTAAGGTAAATATCTTTTAATGCTGCGTTGTTATAGTCAACAGTGCCTTTAGTCAATCCTGCCGCTGATGGGAAACCTTCAATTTCGCCTTCACTAAGCAAATCAATAAATGTAGCGTATTGTGTGCTAGATAAAGTGTCATCCGTTCTGATCGGTACCCTTGGGATAGCTTCTCTTTGCTGGATAAGATTAAGGTATGTAGCTTGATCTTTTGGTTTTAATGTATAAGCATAATAAACCTCTTCAGCAGAAATAGGCATTAGACTACCTCCAATGTGTTAAAGTTAGCAGAAATTACAACTGATCCTACTATAGTCTCACCGTATACTATTGGCACTGCTGATCCTACCTTTGATGTGTTTTGTATACCGCTAAAAGAATATGATTTTTGTGGGTCTAATTGTGTTTCTTTTGTTGATGTTGGTGTGTAATAACTAGGTTGACTAGGTGGTGCTATTTTTGGCACTGGTGCTAATAATTGCGCAACGCCGCCTAATGCCAAACTAGCGCCAAGGCCACCAACAGCAGATGCAACGCCAGCACCAAAAAAACCAGAACCGCCGCCGATACCTAAAAAGCCGCCAACAGCAGGGCCAAGGAATATAGCGCCAGCAATTAAAGCAACACCAGCAAGGATCTGTAAAAATCCTCCTCTTTTACCTCCTGCGCCTGCTACTACCGGGATGATCCTAATTGTTTGCTGCCCTGCTGGATGCTGTAATTCATCTTTATTGATTGCATAGGTGCCAATTAACACTCGATAGTCGTAACCCATCATATGCTGATCTAAACCAGGGAAATTAGCTAATAGGAATCTAACGGCTTCAGCAGCATTAGATGCAACCGCAGTAAATTCACGCTGCCCTATGAATTTAGCTAACTCCCCATATAGCCGGATTTTACGCATCATGGCTTGTAAGCATCATGCCTTAGTCTACGCGATGTAGATTGCTGTAACCACCTGCCATAGCTGTCGCAACAACTTAATTGATTTTTGAAATGATGCAAAATGCTGCCGTCAGCTAAAAAGATTCCTACATGATTTGGTTTATCATCATAAATACTAAACAGCAACGCATCACCGTCTTGCAATGGCTCATCATCTTGCAACTCATGGAACCCTGCTAATTGCCAACATTGATCAAATATAGGATTATTTACAAAATCTTCTTCCGACGGTCTATCCCAATCTGGCAATATTAAACCTTTAGATTTGTAATAATCGCGCACTAACGTCCAGCAGTCTGATTCAACCCATTGCCAGTTGCGGCCAATCAAGGGAAGCATGATCGCCATTCGCCTTTATCTGTGCTTATTATATACCACGGCAATTTACTACGCTTACATGATTCAATATCCATGTCGCTAGGTTCTGGTAAATTGTTGGCGTGGCTGTGAATCACCGCAATGATAACTCCAGTATCTTCCGCTTCCGCCCAGTCTGCTGGATGTATCGCAAAACAATCCGATTCATCTGCAATATTACGGCATTTCCAATATACTTCAACGCCATCGCAATTTACCAGTAAACCGCATGATTCATTTGGTGCTACGGCATTAGCATGGTTTAATGCTGCATCACGCCAACTCATCCGGCAGTAACTCCAATACCTGGAAATGATCCAAATGGCAGCTCATTATCCTTGCCAAATCTAATAGCGCAACTATTTAATCTTTTTCCACATACATCAAAATTAGTGTTTTGCACAATTTCATCATTTACATCAAAGAAATTACTGCCTGCATATGAGCATTCAGTTGACTTGTATTTCCATTGGCAAATAGTAGAAAGGCATTGGCGTTTTGGTGCTTTGATGCCAGCAAGATCAAAAGCAGCGGCTAATTCCCATTCAACTAAATTTAAGTTTTCTGTTACTTTACGATCTAAAAAATAAATTTCTCTAGGAAATTCTGCTGTAGGGTCTGGTGTGCCATATGGGTTTACATTACCCGTAAAATTTACTGCATCAATATAACGCGCTAGTGTGCGAATACGAATAAATTTTGCGCCAATTAAATCATTACCTGTATTGAAATCATTTACGATTAAAAGAATTGCAGTAACATAGCTAAGTGCATTTGATACCTGTAGCCTTGGCCTTGGTAACTGGCCGCCACCATTAAATTCAAACCCTGTTGCTTCAACAGGAAACCTAGTATATGAGTTTGAGTTCCATACTACATTGCCATTATTATTATTATTTGTGCCTGCGTGAAATCTGTAAACTGTACTGGCGCCATGTAATGTTGCATCAAGGTGCAATTCATATAATTCAATAATCGCGCCGGGCGTCAAGCTTTGCAGTGCTGATACTGGTACGGTCATGGTTCAAATACTTGCCTGAATGTTGCTTGAATATTAGCCCGCCCAGTATAGGGTATAGTTTTATTCCATTCAGCACAAACAAATTTATAAGCACTTGGTTCACCTGGCCCAGTCCAATCAAAACTAGCACCATCAGCAGCACGTGCATCTAAAAATGTTTCAATCGTATCAGCATTAGCTTCTGTAATGTTATCCCAAGACAATGACCATTGTTTTGGATTTTGATTTAAGCCAAATGTAAATCGGTTTTCGTAGCCATCGCCAAAAACTACTGTTCTAAGTTTTGGGCTGCTGTTTTTTTGTGCGCCGTAACTTGGCGTGATATTAGGAAAAGTAGCCATTATGCAAGAATACCTCCAGGACGTTTTTGTTTAATCAATTCCTTTTGTACGGCTGCTGCCAGCATAACACCAAGCTGCTTACTGCTTTGATCATCGCCTTGCACGTTGCTACCGGTTGCATCTACATTAACTACTACATTAGTGCCGCCGCCAAATGAACCTGCTGGTGCTATACCGCCACTACGCCCTGGCATAAACAACTCAGGGCCACGTTCACCTACAAGGTAAGGCGTGCCGCCGCTAACGCTACCGCCTTTGGCTTTAGGTGTAGGGCTAGGTTTAAAGAACCCACCAAGCAACCCGCCGCCAGAGCCGGTACCGCTACCAACACCAAATAAAGCCATATTTACAGCCAGATCTAGCAATTTATTGGCAATCTTATTCAACAAACCAGTTGCTACATCTTGCAAACTTTTAGTCCCATCAATTGCGCCTTGTATTGCATCAATAACACCAGATTTTATCGTCATACCAATATCGCTATAAAGACCCTTCAATTCTTCGGCAGATTTAATTTGTGCTTTCAATACGTCATTTTGAGATATTTGAGCTTCAACTTGCGAACGTATTAAAGTTGGGTTATCTTTTAATATTTGATTAATCAATAATTCTTTTTGATATTCCTGCTCTTTGCCTTGTAGTTTAGCTTGAAGCAACTGTCCTTCTTGAAATAAAGTTTCTAATGCTGCTTCCGCCTGTTTATCTCTATCTAAATCTAGCTTATACAGTTGTTGCTGAGTATCTCTTATTGCAATAGTTTTGTCGTAAGCTAACTCAGTTAATTTTGCTGATCTTTCTTGTGGCGTAAGCTTTTCAAATTCAATTTTTTGTATATCAGCATTAATCCTAAGCAGTGCTTTTTCGCCATCGAGCCTTATTTGAGTTTCTTTATCATTTGCTAAACTAGCCATAAAGCTTTTATTTTCAATATCATAAATCTGCCTCTTTAAACTTAATTCAATTCCTAATACCCCTAACGAAGCTTTTAACCTTGCGGCTTCTTCAGCTTGTTTTTTGGCTTCTGCTTCTAGTTTCTTAGCAGCGTCATCGCCCTTACCACCACCGCCACCTTCTGGCGTGACACCACCACCACCTGTAGTTGTCGGTAGCTCTTGCTTAGCTGGTTTAGCTTTTCTATCCGGTAAAGCTAAAACTGCCAAGGCCTCTGCTTTACGTGCTTCTAATATATCGTTGCGTGTTCCAGTAAACAATTTTCCTCGCCCACTTAGTGCAGCGACAGCTTCAAGTGGCTTATTTTTCTTTTGTTCTTGTTCAATTTGAGTTAAAACTGCTCTTTTTGCGCTTTTTTGCTGTGGTGTTGCTGTACCACCAAAAGCTGCTGCTTGGCCGCCTTTTTGCTTTATACCTCGCAATCGATCTAATTCAGCACGCATTTGCATAAATTCAGTTAATCCATAAATAACCATATTTATGGCAATTGTTATTAGGCCAATGTTAAGCAGTCCTGTTAATACACCTCTTAAAATTGCTGCTCTTGATGCCGCAGTATTCATTCCACCAGCAAGAAGTAGCATTTTTGCATTGCCTGTCATAGCAGCCGATGCTGATAATAATACCTGCGTATTTAATAAAACAAATGCACCTCTTAGCAATGCTGCTGCTCCCGTTGCAATTCCTATTGCTTTGCTAACCAAAGTTACTTGTAATATTAACTTGCCAACTTGGATTGCAGCATCAATTACTGGCTTTGGTATTTGTCCCATGCCTTGTAGTAAGTTACTAATTCCAGTCGCAAGCGGTACAATTTCTTTTATTAATGCCGTAAATACAGGTAACAATGTGTTGCCTAAGTTTAACGCTAATATTTCACCGGCATTTGTTAAAGTTTGCAATTGCTGGTTAAAAGTATTTAAAGATTTTTCAAAATCGCTCTGGATAGTTCCTGCTGCCGCAGTGCCGCCCGCTAATGCTTTTAGTTTTTCATATTCTTCTTTATATTTCATCAATGACATCAAAGCTAATTTAGCTTCTTTATCGCCAAATATTTGCGATAACTTAAACGGATCATTGCCTGTGACACGTATTAATTCTTTTATTGCTGCATCCATTGGGTTGATGCCATTTTTTACAGCATTTTTCAAGACTGCTTCAATATCAACGCCAAACTTTTTAAAGTTTTTGACAGATTCTGGAGCTGTCATTTTAAGCAAAGCATCTGTTAGGCGTGTTGATGCCTCAGCAGCGCCTGGTGCATCTTTACGCACCATCTGCATCATTGACGCAAGTGCTACCGCACCATCTTTACCTTGAATGCCTAAAGATGCTGCTGCTGATGCAATTGTTGGCATAAATTGAGCCATGTCTTTTAGCTCAAATGCACCTGCTTTACCTGCAAATGCCAACGCGTCAAAAGTTTCTTTTAATTCAGTTGGTTTAATTTTTAATGCACTTTGTAATTGAAAACCTGTTTTTGTTACATCGGTTAAATCTGAATTTGTTGCAACAGCAACTTTACCTAATGTTTCTATTGACGCAACCGCATCATCTAATTTCAACCCTTGCGCTACTAAATCTTGTACCCCTTTAGCTAACACCGAAGGCGCTAAATTTGTTTTACTCGGCATTGATAACTGCTTAAGGCTATCCGCAAGCTTTAAAATATCTTTTTGGCTTGATCCTGCTGTTTTACCTATATCGCTTAATGTTGATTCAAATTCAGATGCCGTTCGTATTATTTGCTGTAATGCAAAACCTGCGCCAAGTGCTGCCGCAAGTGATCCAATGGTTGCGGTTACCCCTTTAGCAGCGACATTAAGCTGCTGCAAGCTACGTACAGCGCCTTGGCTGTTTACCTGAACATCGACAACCGAAACAGCCATAGCAGCGACTTCCTACGTATGCAGTCTAGCGCCGGTTTTTTGCTTTCTCCATTTCTTCACGTTCGCGCTTACCTTTTAACTCATAATATGCAGCAAAATGTACAAATTCTGCATCTGTTAATTCTTGCCGCAACTGGCTAACTGTTTTTCCTAGTTCCGTTGCTAAGAAAAATTCAAAATAAAGCCAGTTGTCAGCCTCTAATCTTTTTTTGCTTCTTCAATCGTTCCGGCTTCACCTATTCCAAAGAGAAATAATTCTATATCATTAAGCACAC
>Ga0208974_1001000_pt1 | contig 11242 bp, 22 predicted proteins | sample GreLakmeER15MSRF_FD_187699 | JGI IMG/M metagenome (GOLD analysis project Ga0208974, IMG submission 187699) | Freshwater lentic microbial communities from great Laurentian Lakes, MI, USA - Great Lakes metaG ER15MSRF (SPAdes) | ecosystem: Environmental > Aquatic > Freshwater > Lake | place: Great...
GTATGGAGTCATTGATGACTCAACTTGTTTGTTGTAAAAATCTAAATGAGACGACGGTTTACCCAAATGTTTAACGTAAAACTTACTAAATTCATTCATAATTATATCTTGTTTTTTACAAAGATAAGTAAAAGAATTTAAACTAAAAAAACTATTATAATATTTTTTGTACCCCAAGTCGGACTCGAACCGACACGACTTACGTCACAAGTTCCTAAGACTTGAGTGTCTACCATTTCACCATCGGGGCAATTTATTTGTGGTCCCACGTGGACTCGAACCACGAACATCTCATTAGAAGTGAGAAGTTATATCCCTTTAACTATAGGACCATCGTACCTGAGGCGGGAATCGAACCCGCACGGACGTTTCTGTCCACAAGATTTTAAGTCTTGCGTGGCTACCGATTACACCACCCAGGTATTTTTTATTCAGTTTGACTATAGAGAAAATTCTCAAATTGTTTTGCCGCTTGAGGATTAGTCTCCTTAAAATTCTCTAAAGTTATTTCATATCGACCATTCATAACTGAAGAAATAAAATGTTCTTCGTATAAACTGTCTTTAATATATTGAACACTATCTAAAGAAACATTTAAACTATCTATAGTATTTTTTTGTTCTTCGATAGTGACAATACCATTACTCCACATTAATGTGAACCATAATAATATTAAAATAGTTAATACTAATCCACCTCTAAGTTTAGTTTCTGTTGTCATATTTTATTTTTTATTGATTATTGAATGATCTTTGATAATCATTCCACACCTTATTTAAGATACCATTTTCGTTGACTAACGTAGGAGCGAAGGGTTTATACTTCATTACCATCTTAACCTCCTCAGGAGTCTTATTACCCTTCTTTAAATTACATTTAAAACAAGATGTCACTAAGTTAGTCCACTCATTACTACCACCTTTAGATTTAGGTATAACGTGATCCAAAGTCAAATCTTTTTTTGATCCACAATAAACACACTCATGGTTATCTCTTTTATAGATACGACTTCTGTTTGCTCTAAACCCTCGAGAAAAATGTTTTATGTAATTTAGTAATCGAATTATGACAGGGCGTATGTATGTTTTATATCCTGTTGAGATAGGGTTATCGTCAGATTTTACAATCTCCGCTTTACCTTTATCAACCAAAATAAACCCCCTCCGTACACTAGTAACGTTCAGAGGAGTAAAATCAAAATTTAACACCAATACTCCTTCCATAATTCAATTTTTACAAAGATACAACATTATGTTTATAAAACAAAAAAGGGGTCAAATTACTCGACCCCTTTTATTATATTACAGTTTTAGCAATAGTTTATGGTTCGAGATTTCCCATATCTCAATCTTACCGAGTTCTCATATAAACTTAGTGATCCCAAAAGACTCATTATGTTTTGTCCTAAATTCATTACAAATAAATATTACCAAAAATTTTGTTAAGTCAAATTTTTTCGTATCTTTGTAAAAATAAATTTAAAAAAATATGAAACTTAAACAACTTTTCCTTGCGGTAACCATTACCCTATTTGCAATCTCTTGTACGAAACAAGATATTCCTGTACCACAACAAGACGTATTATCAAATCCAGTTTCCACCGCTTCGGTTCAAACGAATTCAGTTGGAGAAGGACAATTTGCATATGTTTTCATTGAGCCTCAATCAAAAACTTCGTTAGTTACAAAATATATGAAGGATACGGCAAGAGTTTCTAAGTTCTATTCTTTTTGGGTTGGATTGAACTTGACTCAATCTAATGCATCTGATTTAAACAAATACATTGATATACCACATTGGTATAATGGATTATTACCAAGTGTTAGACAAGTAGAAGTTCCTCAAAATTCAGTGGGTACAGACATAAATGGTAAACCAGTTATCGCATATAATTTCAAATCTTTTATGATACCAAAAAATACAATCAATGATTGGGTTTGGGTAACAATATTTGTACCAACCTCATCAATGTTAAATGATACAAAGCGTCAGAAAAAGGTTGAGTATACATATAAGACAAACGGAGTTACCAAGTTAACACAAAATCATACACTTACTGGTAGTGCACCATACTCCATAATTGTAAATTATACAGGTAATAGAATTCCACAAGGAACTTATCGAGTGGTTTCAACATGGACAAATACAAATATGAGAGTTAAGTTAAATAAAACTGACGATGTGTATTTTAGAGGTAATGGAAATTAATTGACTTTGGGATGTATTTATAATAATATTATTACACTATGAAGAACTTGAATTTAAATACGGGGAACACACCGACAACACCTAATGGTGGTACGGTTACTTTATGCTTAGATTCAGATACTGATGTTGGATAATAACAAACAAAGCCAAATATTAAAACCCTGAATCTTAAAAGTTCGGGGTTTTTTTATTATCTTTGTTTAAATCATAGGGAAGTAGCGCAGTAGGTAGCGCACTTGGTTTGGGACCAAGGGGTCGCAGGTTCGAACCCTGTCTTCCCTACATATAAAATTAAAATTATGTATGAGAAAATAATTTATGGTGAAACCTACGGGTACAAAGACTTTATAACTGAAGAGGAAAGAGTGTTTCTTCTTGAGTCTGCAAGAAATTCGTCGAGCCCAATGAATGTTAATGGTTCAAAAAAAATGTTTGATTTGGAGGATTCTTTAGATTTTCCATATGACACAATCCAAGATATTAGAAATAGGATTGTTGAAATAGAGGGATTGAAAAACTTCAAGGATCTACTAAAATCAAAAAACTTCTTTGCTGAATATGGTAAAGATTCTGAATGTATTTTACATAAAGATCAGGTCTTTGAAGAAGGATTTAACCATGTTAGATATAACTTAATGTTATCCAAACCTGACAGGGGTGGACAAACAATTCACGGTAACGATTTCTTAGATATAGATGAAAGGGTTTTATGGAAATGTTTTTCGGGAGATTTAGAACACGGTTCTGATCTTGTAATGGGATACAAGCCAAGATCGATTATTTCTATGGGATTCCTTATTGGAAAATAAAAAGTCTTCTTAGCTCAGCGGTAGAGCGTCTCGCTGTTAACGAGAAAGTCCAAGGTTCGAATCCTTGAGAGGACGCAAATGGAGAGTTAGTTAATCGGTATAATGTTGCCTTGTCACGGCAATGTGACGGGTTCGATTCCCGTACTTTCCGCAAAGTGGGTAAAATGTGTAGTAACCACAGGGAAGGTACCTTCCACTACACTCTGCAGATGTCGTATAATGGTTATTACTCCTTCCTTCCAAGTAGGAGACGGAGGTTCGATTCCTCTCATCTGCTCCATAAGCTTCCTTAGCTCAGCAGGCCAGAGCAACTGATTTGTAATCAGTAGGTCGTCAGTTCGATTCTGACAGGAAGCTCAACTATGAATTATAATGATGATCTTAAAGTTGTGTGGATTACACCTATGAGAACCGGAACAAGGTCCTCAGGTGCAATAATGTCTAAATTAGATTTTAAGAGTGAGAATAATAATATACATCAAAAAGAAATAGTTCATGTAATTGGTGTTCCTGATGGAAAAGAAGATTATAATTTGATTGTTAATATAAGAAATCCGTATTCTCGATTAGTTTCTATTTTTCATCTTTATATGTACAGAAGTAAAAATTATGACAAAAAATTTTACGATTGGATTACAAAAAAACATCATATCTATGAGGATGAATTCTTTAATATTTACATTGCTAGTCGTCTGAAAGGGTTACCAAAAGAACCTGATTTTTATGTTAGAATGGAAAATTTTCAAGATGATATTAAATCTCTTTGGTTTGTCAAAGAAAATTTTGATTTATTAGAACAAACAATAAATGATAATATAGAAAAAAATAGATATTTGACTGAGTTTGAAGAGTATGGATTTACAAAAAAAAATTCATGGAAGGAATATTATAATGAGGAAATTGCTGAAATAGTATTTCTTAAACTAAAGGGAGAATTTGATTTTTTTAATTACGATAAAAACTCTTGGAAATAATGGCACATCCTAACGTACATGCGCAGTCATCTGCAAAAAAATTTGGTGGAAAACCTGAGGATTATATTCATCTACACGAGTGGTTAGATGAAACAAAAGGTTGGTGTGGAGATTTTCTTCACAGAATGTTTAGACATCACAGTGAAGGTATTTTTGAGATGGAACAAAAATTTGGATCTGAGTTTAAAAATTCTGATGGTAAGACGGTATACACAAGATATATTGGAGAACAACATGTTCAAGAAGATTGTTATGGGTATGTACCATCTGCGAAAGAATGGATTATAAATTTACAGAATAAGACCAAACCACAATGGATGATAAGGACATTAAAAATGGATAATTTGGATTAATAATTAATCCAGTGTTCAAATTCATGCACTTCAATAATCCCAAGATCTCTTCTTCTATTTTTAGACATTTGATTGAATTCATAGAAAGGATTATCCAATTTAATTGGGTTAAAATTTCCTCTTCTAATGACCCCAACACCCCAATCAGTATTGACTGTACAGATCTGTAAATCATCTCTGGTTGATCTTAGATTATAGATTACTTTCCAAACAGTACCATTCCATGGTTGTTGTTGTCCGTCAATATAGTAATCTTCACGTTGCATAAAATAACTTTCAGGATTACAATCATGTAATAAGATATATCCATTAGGGTTTAAATGGTATAATGAATTAATAACATCTTTCATTACTTGAGTGGAGATATGAAGACCGTCAATGAATATGATATCCCACCTAAAACCTGGGTCTAAATCGAGATTACCCTTTTCTAAATGGAAGAAAAAGTCATCCGAGGTCATTGGATATTTTACAGGATTATCAGGGAATTCTAAACCAGGATCTACTCCCATTTTGTTTTCACAAATAACGTTATTAAAACATTCACTTGGATCAGACACTCCAATCTCCAAATAATTTTTAAAACCAAATTTTTGGGTCAATGTGTTAATTAAATCATATCTGTAGGTGTAACTCATAAAATAAAAATAATCATACTTTTTTTATTTGTAAACTTTGAATATATTTAAAGTATGAAACCAATTTTAACACCTGAAGATAAAAAATACCTCAAATTTTTTGTAAAATATCTTCAATCTTACGGAGAAAAAACGGGAACATTTCGTTTTGAGGATTTTGGTAGTGGATATGATTACGAGGGTGGTGGGGATACATTACAACTTGAAGAAAATTATTACTTGGAAATACCCCCCACAATCGTGCCAATAATGGATAAAATTGTAAGGTACTGTCAACAAAATATACCAGAGGTAGATGATGATATTAGTTCGTCCTCATTGGAAATTATGGTAGATATGGATGGATCCATAGGAGCTGAATATTGTTGGAGGTATTATACTGTGGATGGTCAAAACAAATCATTCGATGCTGATGACGACGGTTTAAGTGAACTGTTTGCAGAACTTGATGAAGCTGATCTTACTGGAAAAATTTTCGTTACATTCGATGGTAATGGTGATGGTGGATCTATCGAACAGGCTGAAGATGAATCAGGTGATATGGTGAGTATTGGTAGAGAAATGGAAAACTGGTGTTATAGCGTTTTGGAACAATACTATGGTGGTTGGGAAATCAACGAAGGATCTTCAGGAAAATTCATATTCGATATTGAAAATAGAAATTGTGAATTAGAATTCGGTTGGAACAATGAAAACACTGAATGTGATACAGTATATGAAGAAAAATTTGATAATTAAAAAACTTTTACTATCTTTAGTATAATTATAATAACATGAACACTACAATGCAACATATAGGTTTTAGTCATCAACAAGAAATTTGTTGGTATGAATCTATGCTTTGTGGTTCGGTCGTGTAATAGTTAAGTAATTCCTGAAGAATTAATATACAAACCCTGAACAACAGAAATGAAGTTCGGGGTTTTTTTTTTTGTTCTTTGAAATATTGGTTGTATCTTTGTAAAACAATGCCCCTGTCGACTAAGGGTTAGGTCACATCCCTTTCACGGATGTAATACGGGTTCGAATCCCGTCGGGGGTACACTTGGTGACGTAGCTCAGTTGGTAGAGCACTTGATTGAAGATCAAGGTGTCGTCGGTTCGATTCCGACCGTTACCACAAAAAATAAATAACATGAAAGCAATACTTGAATTTAATTTACCGGAAGATCAACAAGATTTTGATTTAGCAAATAGTGGCATGAAATTTTGGTCTGTATTATATGATTTGGACCAATCTTTGAGGACTAAGACTAAATACGCGTCTGATGATTTACCACAAGATAAGTATGACGCTTATCAAGAAATAAGGGACGAACTTCGTGAGTTAATGTCAGATAATAATCTTAATTTTGATATGGTTAAATAAAAAATAGATATTATGGAAAGAACATTTAATAGTGATGATTTGTCTTGGATTGCATTCAGTTTAATAGAATATAGTCGCTCAATGGATTATGAAGGTGATTTAAGTGATTGTGGTAATGAAATTGGGAATATGGTTGGGAGTAAATATAAAAATATGACTGAGGGTGAGATTGAAGATTTTATTACAGGAATAAGACATGGGATTTCATTAACAAATGGAACCCATTAAAATAAGGTCAGTTGGCCGAGTGGCTTAGGCGATAGTCTGCAAAACTATTTACACAGGTTCAAATCCTGTACTGACCTCATGAGAAAAGAAGAAATTGACAAAATGGTCAAAGCCATTAAAACGGCAACAAAAAAAGCCTGTAAGAATAAGAAATCTGCTCGTAAGTTTCTTGTTAAGGCGGGTATTATAAAAAAATAATGCGTGTGTAGCTCAATTGGTAGAGTACTAGTCTCCAAAACTAGGAGTTTCAGGTTCGAGTCCTGACATGCGTGCAAAGGTTGATTGGGGAATGATATACTGTAACCTGATGATGGAGGTGGTATTTCGGAGTTTGAAATCATCTGAGTAATGCCAATCATAAAAGGAGTTGTCCACTGAACCATCTTCTCCTTTCCTGAATTTGGACTTGTAGCTCACTCGGTTAGAGCGGCACACTCATAATGTGAAGGTAATAGGTTCGATTCCTATCTGGTCCACATATTGTCCGGTGGTGTAATTGGTAACACTACAGTTTTTGGTTCTGTCATTTCTGGTTCGAGTCCAGGCCGGATAACACATGGTGACTATAGCCTAACGGTAGGGCGAAAGTTTGTGGCACTTTATGTGAGAGTTCGATTCTCTCTAGTCACACCATAATGGAATATAGCTCAGTTGGTTAGAGCGTTGATCTGATACGTCAAATGTCGGTGGTTCGAGTCCACCTATTCCAACACTCTCAATGAAACAACTAATATTTTTATTAATTCCTATATCTCTTTTTTCTCAAAAAGGATTACAAGATACTATACAATATCCTGTAGATCCTTTGGAGGAAAAATATAATATGATTTATTATTCATCTTCATTAATTAAAAAAGAAAATAAATCTATTTGGTATTATGCATCTTATGATTTAATATATGGTGAAGAAGTTGGAATAGGTTTTAGTCTAAGAATTTTAAATAAGAAAAGAAAAAAGTTGACAAAAAAGAAAAAAATTCATATTATTAATATCAAATAGAAATTATGTTAGTAGGTTATTATTTGATTTGTGTGATATACTGTTATTATCAGTTATTTAAAAAATTTAAACAAAGGTATGATTCGGGTCCTACGGGAAATTCTCCTGAATTAGATACTATTATGGTTATCATGATGGCTTGGATTTTAGCTCCAATTGATGTGGCATTAACATGGATTAGATGGTATAAGGACGCTGAGGAGGCAAGAAGAAGATCAGAAAAAATACTGTAACATTTGACATATTACTTATTTTTCAATATATTTATAAACATTACGTAATAAAAAAAACAAAACAAAACAAACATGAAAAAAATCGTAGCATTATTTGCAATCGTAGCATTAGTATCTTGCGGAACTGGAACATCAACTGAAGTATCAACTGACTCAACTGCTGTAGTAGTGGATTCAACTAAGACAGATTCAACAGTTGTATCTGTAGACTCTGTAACAGTTGCAGCAGAAGAAGTAAAATAATATAACTTTTTCTCTAAAAGAAAAACCCATCATAAGATGGGTTTTTTTTATTATAATAACTTTTTAATTTTATTTATATTTCGTTCTATTGATTCGTTTTTAGAGGTAGTTGTTATATTTTTCTTTATCCAATCTACCCACTTATATTCTGGTACCTGATCCACTTCACTTGATGTTTTAACATTATCAAAATTAAGCATATCTAAAGGTTTTGTTAACAATGATAGTAAAGGATCTGAAGTTCTTTTTTTAGGACTATCATAACCCTTATCAGAAACAGACTTATTATTTTTTGTTTTTGGGGGGTTCACACCAATTGATTCTACGTCTTTGAATTTTATTTTACTTTTTGATTTGTCTAACACCGTTGCAGTAATGTTTGATGATGAAGATCCTAATTTCTGTCCTTTAGATACTTTTTCATTATTACTAACTTTGGGAGACTCCACATTACAGAATTGAGTATAGAAAGTTTTTCTCTCTATTTCATGGCGTATTATGATAGTGTTTCTACATGTTGAATCATTTCCCACAAACGTTACTACTCCCTTCTCAGGCGACTTTATGTCTTTACCTTGACGAATAATATATTCATAACTTGAATATGGTGATCCATTTTGCAAACTATATTGTTCGGATAAAACTGGTAACGATTCCATCATTTCTGTCTTCAAATTAAGAGCATCTTCCAATGGTTTTAATATTTTAGATAATAAAGGATCTGAAGATTTTTTTGGTCCCACTACTTTATTTAATAGTTTAGATGTATCCTTATTAAAAAAATCATCCCAGTTTGTTTTACCGTCACCATCTGATGATTGAGTTGCTCCTGACATAGAAAAGTCGGAAGTTCCGGCATCAATCTTATCAATATATTTCATTGGATCAACTAACTTACCATCTTTTTTTAGTGTAAAATGTAGGTGTGGTCCTCCTGAATTACCTGCACCCGTCTCACCTTTCTTTCCTCCTGTTAGACCAACAACTTGACCTCTTTTTACAATATCACCTTCTTTTACATCTATTCTTCTACAATGACAAAATCTACTCCAAAATCCATTACCATAATCAATGTCTATGGTTCCACCACATTGTCTGTTGTGATTAATATTTGCGGTTTTAACAACACCATCTAAAGGAGCTTTAATCGAAGTACCTGAAGGTACAGGAATATCAACACCAGGGTGAGTTTCGTAACTTCTTTTTTCTCCAAATGGAGAAGAAACGTTAGAGGCCCCAACAGGGTTCATCATTATAGCTTCTTTGATAAGTTTTTTCATACATAATAAATACCTATAAAAATAAAAACCGACTAATTGTCGGTTTTATTATCTTTTAATCCAAATTTAATCCACTTATACCAAATTCTTTCATGGAGGTAATATTGTATAGGTTTGTATACCAACTCTGCAACACCAAATGCTGCGCCAACTTTAATAGATCCACTAACACCCCACATTATGAGAAATCCTATTAGGGTACTTATTACTCGATACGAGATGGTTTTGGCAATGTGCCTCTTTCTTTCAACTATCATACTTCATATGGTGAAACAACTTGAGTTATATCCAATTCTTCCCAACCCATGTCTCTATTTAAATTCACACCTAATGATCTTGATATCTCAGGATTCTGAGGATCATTATCGTTTATAACTACTCTTGTACCTCTTCCTAATCCTAAGATTAGTTGATGATACTTTACACCGATAGTTTCAAGTTCTTGTTTGGTGAACAATTCATAACTATCAGGACGAGCACTGGTGATTACAATGTGAGCACCTTGTTCGTAGTAATTGTTAATTGTATCAATAACATCTTGAATTGGTTCCAATACCGAGTTTTCAAGTTCAGCGAATTTACGATACTTTACAAGGGTACCGTCGATGTCTACAAAGAATGTAGGATTTTTTGTTGTTTTAATCATTTATTAATTTTTTGAGCGGGAGACCGGGCTCGAACCGGCCACCTATAGCTTGGAAGGCTATCGCTCTACCGAATGAGCTACTCCCGCTTACAATTTTTGTTTAGGAATTACAATCCAAGACAAAAGATAGGTTAAAATTATTGGAAATGGAGAAAAAATGAGACAAATAAAAATTATCCTTAATATTGACGGATCAATATCTAAGTATTCTCCAATGCCACCGCAAACCCCACCAAATACGTTATCAATTTCAGTTCTGTATAGTTTTCTCATAATTAATTTTAATGTGGTCAGAGGTTGGTGGTGATTTACCTAAGAGCTAGCTTCCGTTCACCACTGCAGATGGTTACACCAACTTGACCGGTTTTGAAACTTAAGATTTTTTACTTTCTTCAATCTCAATTCTATTATTTAAGTCTAATTCAATAATATTATTTTTCCATTCTTTCCAAATCTCAAAATCTTGCAGATCTTGAATTGTCTTTTCAAGGATCAGCACAAATCCCTCTGGTGCAACTCCTTTATACCTATTTTCGACTATTTGTTTTGTATCTATCATCTTTATTCATTTTATCTCCTAACCAAAATGCACCACCTGCAATCGTTAAAATTATTATTACAATAGAACCAAGTCCTATTATTAAATTAAATACTTGATGTAGTATGGTCATGATTTAATATTTTTATAATTTTATCTTTCAATCCTGTTTGTTTTAAACCTTCAGCATCTTTTGTTCTGAAAAAATTAGGTCCCAAACTACTCAAATTCATATCATCAATTGCAATCCATTTTTCAGGTTTATTAAATTTAACCCATTCATTAATTTGGTAAACTCTATCATCCTCTAAATCAGAACTCATTTTTCTTTTATTTTTGATGGTACCAAATATTGGTGATTTCTTAACTCCGTTAGCCTTGAAGATCTTATCTAATTCATCCAAGTCCCAATGAAATCTCCAATCTGAGCTGATAACAATATCGGCATTTGTCGTATCTAATATTTCGTTAAAGACCTCAACACATCCTTCATTGAATCTATAAGGAACTCGCAACTCTTTAGCCCACAGATATTTCTCTCTGAACTTAGTTCTGTTTGTTGCAAATTCTTTATTTGTTGCCAACACACCATCTATGTCTAAGAATATGATTTTCATAGAACACAAAGATATGATATTTATTTGAATATTACAACGTCAATTTTTTGACCTAAATTTTAAATAGAAAAACATGAAGGATGGCGACAAACAGACAAACGTGGAA
>Ga0208974_1001003_pt1 | contig 11239 bp, 13 predicted proteins | sample GreLakmeER15MSRF_FD_187699 | JGI IMG/M metagenome (GOLD analysis project Ga0208974, IMG submission 187699) | Freshwater lentic microbial communities from great Laurentian Lakes, MI, USA - Great Lakes metaG ER15MSRF (SPAdes) | ecosystem: Environmental > Aquatic > Freshwater > Lake | place: Great...
CGCGGTATGAAAATGCAGGCCTCGCCCGTCAAACAATTTGCCCTCGAAAACGCCATGGCGCTGGCCCAACCGCACAGCTTGCGCCTAGAAGGCAAATACGCAGAAGAAGCCAAAGCGGCGCAACAGGCGATTTCCCATGCGATTACCCACGACGGCGCAACCGCCATGGTGGTGGCCGCCTACGGTTTAATTCTGCCCCAGTGGGTGCTTGACACCATGGCTGGCCCGGGGATGAGGGGTTGCCTCAATATTCACGGCTCAATCTTGCCGCGCTGGCGCGGTGCTGCGCCAATCCATCGGGCCATTGAAGCGGGCGACAGCCACAGCGGCGTCACCATCATGCAAATGGATGCCGGCTTAGACACCGGCGCCATGCTCGCTCAAGAAAACATCGCCATCTCGGAGACCGACACCACTGCGAGTTTGCATGAACGCATCGCCACCTTGGGCGCACACATGATGGTGCAAGCCTTGGCACACCCTGAGACACTGAGCCCGACAGCGCAGCCGCTAGACGGCATCACGTACGCGCACAAAATTGAAAAATCCGAAGCGTCGATTCAATGGCATCTGAATGCAGCGCAGATCGCCCGCCAGGTTCGCGCCTTCGATCCTTTCCCCGTAGCCCAGGCAGATTTTCAAGGTGAGACATTCAAAGTGTGGGCGGCGCAGGAGTTGTCATTGCCCGAAATTGCGGAGTTGACTTCCTCTGATGGCTCGGCCAATGCACCAGCGGGCCAAGTCATTGCAGCCAACGAGAAAGGCATTGTGGTGGCCTGCGGTCACGGCATGCTGCGGCTGACGCAACTCCAACGCCCAGGAAGCAAGCGCATGCCGGCGGCTGATTTTTTGCGCGGTTGTGCTGTTGCTGTAGGTAGCCACTTTTCATTAGGAAAAACAAACTGATGTTCCCTTTGTCTGCCAATTGGCGTCGTCCTGAATTTCGCCAAGGATTTTTCGACATGCTGAGTGTGGCCCCAGGTATTGCGGCGTGGGGCTTGATGACGGGCGTGGCCATGGTCAAGTCGGGTATGACGACGTTAGAGGCCTTGGCCATGAGCCTGTTGGTGTTTGCCGGAAGCTCGCAATTGGCGGCTATTCCTTTGTTGCTAGCGGGTGCGCCGATGTGGATTATTTTGGCGACTGCGTTTTGCGTGAACTTGCGCTTTGTGGTTTTTAGCGCCCACATGCGACCCTACGTGATGCATCTGCCGCGCTGGCAGCGTTTGGTCACAGGCTACTTCACAGCAGACCTCACGTACGTTTTGTTTGTGAAGCGTTTTGCCAAGCCCGCCGACAGTGAAGAAGGCCGTGCTGGCCAAATGGCGTACTTGGCAGGCAATGGCGGGATTAACTGGTTTAGCTGGGTCAGCTTTAGTGTTTTAGGGGTGGTCTTGGCGAACTTTATTCCTACTGCGTGGGGCTTGGGGTTTGCGGGCGTTTTGGCGTTAACCGGCATCTTGTGTTCGCTGGCAACGAGCCGCCTGCGCTGGGTGTCGGCGGGCGTGGCGGGGACCACCGCCGTCGCTGCCTTTGCGCTGCCTTTGAAGCTTAATATTTTGGTGGCGATTGCAGCCGCCGTTGCACTGTGTTTGCTTTTGGAAAAACGCCCCAGCCAAGCACCCGAGGTGGAGACGCCATGATGGAATTTTTCAGCTCGGGTTTAAGTGCCTATGCCGACACCAACACCTTGTGGACGATATTTTGGATGGCGGTGATTACTGTGATTTCACGGTCTTTTTTCTTTATTTCTGATACGCCCTGGACCTTGCCCGCTTGGGCGCAACGGGGTTTGCAATACGCGCCCATCGCTGCGCTTTCTGCTGTGGTGATTCCTGAAGTGGTGATGACCCAAGGCCTGTTCATTCATACGCTGATGGATGCGCGGCTGTATGGCTTTGTGGGCGGCGCGGTTTATTTTTTCTGGCGCAAAGGCGCGGGCCAAGCCGTCCTCGGCACCATCATCTCTGGCATGGCGGTCTACCTGCCTTTGCATATCGGCCTGGGTTGGTAAATTTGTTTTTTCTTTTTTCAATATTCACATCGCTATGAACTTTCTTCGCTTTTCTGATTTATGTGCCCAAGGCAAAGTCGCTGGGCAGCGCGTATTTATCCGTGCCGATCTCAATGTGCCGCAAGACGCCAACGGAGCGATCACCGAAGACACCCGCGTGCGAGCCAGCGTTCCGTGTATCCAGATGGCTTTAGACGCGGGCGCCGCCGTCATGGTGACTTCGCATTTGGGCCGGCCCACCGAAGGGGCTTTTAAACCTGCAGACACCTTGGCTCCAGTGGCAGCGCGCTTGAGCGCGTTGCTGGGGCGCGAAGTCAAGTTGGTCCCGTACTGGCTTGACGGCGTGGCGGTTGCGCCCGGCCAGGTCGTGCTGCTCGAGAACTGCCGCGTCAATGTAGGGGAGAAGAAAAACGACGAAGCCTTGTCGCGAAAAATGGCCGCGCTGTGCGATATTTTTGTGCACGATGCGTTTGGCACCGCGCACCGCGCCGAGGCCAGCACCTACGGCATCGCGCAGTTCGCAAAAACAGCCTGCGCTGGCCCGTTATTGGCTGCGGAGATGGATGCGATTGCAAAAGCCCTGTTGGCGCCCAAGCGGCCGCTGGTGGCCATTGTGGCGGGCTCTAAGGTGTCAACCAAGCTCACCATTTTGCAAAGCCTGGCCGCCAATGTCGACCAACTGATTGTGGGCGGCGGTATTGCCAATACCTTTATGTTGGCCGCTGGGCTCAATATCGGAAAGAGTTTGGCAGAACCTGATTTATTAGACCAAGCCAAAGCGGTGATTGCTGCGATGCAGGCCCGGGGCGCTGCCGTTCCCATTCCGACCGATGTAGTGACAGCAAAAACATTCGCGCCCGATGCCGTGGCCAGTGTGAAAGCGGCAAGCGAGGTGGCAGACGATGATTTGATTTTGGACATCGGCCCCCAAACGGCGCAACGCTTGGAGGCTCAACTCAAGCAAGCGGGCACCATTGTCTGGAACGGCCCGGTGGGGGTGTTTGAGTTTGCGGCGTTTGAAAATGGAACGAAAGTGATTGCCCAGGCGATTGCCGCATCCAGCGCCTTTAGCATTGCCGGCGGAGGAGACACGCTCGCTGCCATTGCGAAATACGGTATCGAGTCGAAAATAGGCTATATCTCTACGGGCGGCGGCGCATTTTTAGAAGTTTTGGAAGGTAAAACCCTTCCCGCTTTTGAGGTTTTGACGCGCAGGGCTCTCGGGTAAGTCCAAGCTGTTGCCGCATGCAGCCTAAGGGTATTGATTTGAATCAATCCCAAGCCTTATGTGACCGATAATAATTACCGCTGCGCAGCGATGGTGCTGCCTGCTTTACTTCATTGGAAAAAATACCATGTCAAATCGTCGTGAATTCGTAGCGCAACTGGGTTTGGGTGCAAGTGCTTTACTTGCGGGTTCTGTATTTGCTGCGCCGCCCATGCTGGCCGAGTCAGAGGCTGCCGCTGTAGGTTTGGGTTACAAAGCCGATGCAAGCAAGGTCGACAAAGCCAAGTTCCCTAAATTTGCGGCCGGTCAAAATTGCATTACCTGCGCTTTGTACCAAGCCAAAGCCGGCGACGCAGCAGGCGGTTGCCCCTTGTTTGCAGGCAAACAAGTCGCTGGCAAAGGCTGGTGCAGCGCCTACGCTAAAAAAGCGTAATAGCCGTTCGCGGGCGTCGCTAAAAGCGACGTTCCGGCAGCTTCAGCAACTCGGGGCAAAATCGGGGGTGTGCATCCTGAATTTTTCAGGACGCGCGCTTCACTGATTGTTGCCCCGAATGCCTTTTTCTCTTCTTGGTTTGTCCCCCGCCTTGTGCGCTGCCGCCCGCGCTGCAGGCTTCAAGGAGCCGACTCCGGTTCAAACCCAAGCCATTGCCGCCGTACTTCAAGGCCAAGACGTTTTGGCTTGTGCCCAAACGGGCTCAGGTAAAACGGCGGCCTTTGCTTTGCCGCTTTTGCAACGTGCTTTGGAGGATGCGCTGGCAGGCCGCGCCGCTTCAGGCGAGCGCCGTGCACACACCTTGGTCGTGGTTCCAACCCGTGAGCTTGCCGTTCAGGTGGGAGAAGTCTTCAAAGGGCTAGCGCAGTCTTTGCCGCAGCCCGTCAAAATCACGGTGGTGTTTGGCGGTGTGTCGATCAACCCGCAAATGATGGGCTTGCGCCGGGGAACCGATATCGTGGTGGCTACTCCGGGAAGGTTGTTGGACTTGGTTGACCACAACGCTTTGGCCCTGGGCGCGGTGCGAACCTTGGTGTTAGACGAAGCCGACCGGATGCTTGACGCAGGCTTTAGCGAAGAGCTGCAACGCGTGGTGGCCATGCTGCCCGCTAAGCGCCAAAACCTATTTTTCTCCGCCACCTTTGCGCCAGCAGTCAATGCTTTAGCGCAGAGCCTATTGCACTCGCCGCTGCGCATCGATGTGTTGCCCCAAGCGGGCTCAGTGCCTGACATTACCCAGCGCGCAATTGCCGTCGATCCGCGCGTGCGAACCCAGCTTTTGCGTCATTTGTTGCAGCACTCGGGCTGGAGCCGCGCTTTGGTGTTTGTAGCGACGAAATATTCGACAGAAATTGTGGCTGACAAACTGCGTAAAGCGGGTATTGACGCGGAGCCTTTGCACGGCCAACTCAGCCAAGGCAAGCGGACCCAGGTCTTGGATGATTTCAAAGCCTCGCGGATTCGCGTGGTGGTTGCGACCGATTTGGCAGCGCGAGGGATTGACGTGGTGCAGTTGCCTGTGGTGGTTAACTATGACTTGCCGCGATCCGCCGATGATTACACCCACCGCATTGGCCGCACCGGGCGATCCGGCGAAGCGGGTTTGGCGGTGAGCTTGGTGAGCGCGGACACCCAAGCGCATTGGCGTTTGATTGAAAAGCGCCAAAGTTTGGATGTGGCTTTGGAATCGGTGGAGGGTTTTGAGCCTACTTTGACCGCAACACCTACGACAACAGACATGAGCGGCAACGGCGGCGTCAAAGGCAAGCGTCCGAGTAAAAAAGACAAGCTTCGCGCTGCAGCCCACGCAGCAACTTTGCCCCATGCCTAAACGCTGGCGGCCTGTGGTGCTTGGCTGCGCTCTGGCGCTGGCCGTGATCTTGGGGCACCTCGGGGTTTTGCAATCGTTATCAGAGGCTTTGCGGGCGTGGCCCCAAGCCCAGCCCCGTGGCGAAGTGGCCCGCGCTTTTACTACGCGCAGCGTGCGCTTGGAGCGCCCCAGCCCCGCAGAGCCCGCGAAGATAGTGGCCACGCCGGTGCGGGTAGCAAAAAAACCGGCAAGCGCCGCGACTCCCACTGCATCTGCTGAAACCGTGCAATCTGCAACCGAACCAGCGCCTTCGGAGCCGCTACCGTCCGCGTCCGAATCTTCAGCCCCAAGCCCCGCGCTTGAAGCCGCCTCGTCGCCCGCTGCAGCTGCCGCAGAGATTGACACAAGCCCTACCCGGTGGAGCCTGCTGCTGCCTGGCTCTACCCGCTTGCGCTACAAAGTTAACGGTGTCATCAAGGGCTTTAATTACTACGTCAATGGGGAGTTGCTGTGGTTGCACGACGGTAAAACCTATGACGCGCGTTTAGAGATCAGCCACTTTTTACTCGGTGCACGTATACAAACCAGCAAAGGACAAGTCACTTTAGACGGATTGGAGCCGCTGCGTTTTGGCGACAAAGTGCGCTCTGAAGTCGCCGCCCATTTCGAGCGCCAAAAAGGACGGGTGAGCTTTAGTGCCAATACGCCGGACGCGCCTCTGCAAGCCTTGGCCCAAGACCAGCTGAGCATTTTTATGCAGTTGGCTGCGATGTTCGCTGGCGATCCAAACCGGATCAAGCCAGGTATGCCCTTGCCGTTTCAAGCGGTCGGCCCCCGCAGCTCAGAAAATTGGGTTTTTCAGGTCGGGAAGTCGGAGATTTTGAAACTCGATGCGGGCCTTGTGCCTGCGGTGGCCCTGTTGCGCGAGCGAACTGGGGAGTACGACACCCGGGTCGAGCTTTGGCTGGCCCCCCAACTCGATTACCTGCCCGCCCGTATCCGTTTAACCCAAAGCAATGGCGATGAAGTGGACATGCAATGGATTTCAAGCCAAAAACCCTAGAAATTCCTGTTACCCTTGAAATGTGAGATGCTCACCTCATGTCTTTTCCTGAAGGCAAACCACAAAGACCACCGCATGCACACGCTCTACGATTCTGAAACTTTCACCGTCACCCACATGTTGGCCAACGCCCAGTCGCAGAACATGAGCCCCGAGGCGGCCTCGGGCCCGGGCCATACGGCGTTGAGTGACGTTAAAACCGACCAATACCCCCAAGGGGTGCCGATGTTGGCCCGCCACGGCTTTGAAATTGTGGACAAACGCTCCGGCAAAGAGGTCTACCTTGACGGCTCCTGGGCCGAGCTTTTTCAGCAGCACATCGTCGCTTGGCAGGTCAATATGCCGACCCAAGAAGAAGTAGAAGACACGCTCTCGCAATACGCAGAGTTAGCGCAGAACCCCGTCTTGGTTCATTAAAACGGGTTTGATCGGCTGCCCTAATGGGCTTGCGCCATGGCCTCGCCCAAGCGCACCGGCAACGTGGCTTGCCATTTCGCGTTCCAATCCAAAGCGCCTTGGGGAAACAACATCACCACGGTGGAGCCTAAGAGAAACCGTCCTAGCTCTTCGCCTCGCAAAAGGGTTATGTTGCTCTCGTCGTAATGCCATTCCGTGACCTGCGATAAGCGCGGCGGGTTGACGACGCCATGCCAGACGGTGGCCATGCTGCCGACCACGGTCGCCCCCACCAAGGCCATGACCAGGGGCCCAAAGTCGGTGTCAAAGACACACACCACGCGCTCGTTTCGCGCAAACAAACCGGGCACGCCCCGCGCGGTTTTTGGGTTGACGGAGAACAGGTCACCGGGTACATAGACCATGCTGCGAAGACGGCCGGCACAGGGCATATGGATTCGGTGGTAGTCGCGCGGGCTTAAGTAGAGCGTGGCAAAACTGCCGTCTTGAAACTCGGAGGCCAGCGCCGCGTCTCCGCCGACCAGCGCTGTGGTGCTGTAGGCATGGCCCTTGGCTTGAAAGATCTGGTCGGCTTGGATGGTGCCAAACTGGCTGATCGCCCCGTCTACCGGGCAAACGAAGGCAGCATTGGCCAGCGGCCGCACGCCCGGGCGCAAAGCGCGTGTAAAAAAGTCATTAAAGCTGGTGTAGCTTGCCAGATCCGGGTTGGCTGCTTCGTTCATATTGACGCCGTAGCGTTTGACAAACCACGCAATCAAGCGGGTGGTTGCTGTGCCCCACCGGCGGCTGGCAACCCAACCGCCAAAGACGGTGAGCGCTCGTTTGGGCAGGAGGTACTGCGGCAACACCGCGATGAAATCAGACACAGCAACTCCGGTTGGATGAAAGAGGCAAAATAAACATGTAAAGCCCCTGTATTTGCAAGGGTCGCGAATTATAGTGAGCGCTATGAGCCTTGCCCGCATTCCCCCTATCCAATGCCTGCTAACGTTTGAGGCCCTGGCGCGTTTGCGCAGCGTGACCCAAGCCTCGGAAGAGTTGTTTGTCACCCCGAGCGCGGTCAGCCACCGGGTGCGACAGTTGGAGCAAATCATTGGCACCAAGCTGTTTGGTCGGGCGGACTTTTCTCTGACGACCGAGGGCAGCGAATACCTCGCCCATGTGCGCGAGGGCTTGGCTATTTTGCAAAAGTTCCCTAGCGCAAGCGCCGTGTCCGGCAAGCGCAAGCTGCGCTTGGCAGTCACCCCTACCTTTGCCCGCTCGATTGTGATTCCCCGCTTGCGCGAGTTCACCGAAGCCTATCCGGAAATTGACGTGACCATGCAGGTTTCTATCCCTTTGTTAGATGTGGTTGCCGAAGATGCAGACCTGACCGTGCGGTTTGGCGCAGGGCGCTACGCTGATTTGGAGTTTGTGTGTTTGACCAAAGATGTCATCACGCCCTTGGCCTCGCCCACCTTTGTGCGCGAACACGGCCCCTTTGAGACAGCCCAAGATTTAGAGCGGGTGGCTTTGTTGCGCAGCCCTTTAGAGCCCTGGCGCAGCTGGTTTGCGGCCAACGGCCTGGATTGGCCCGAGCCAGTGGATGGATCGCAGTTCAATGACATCGGGTTGATGTGCGACGGCGCGGCCGCAGGCATGGGCGTGGCGCTGGTGCGCATAAAGTTAGGCGCTCCTTGGCTGGACAACGGCTCGCTGGTTCGCTTAGGCAGCAGTGCGCCTTTTGTCACCAATGTGCCGAGCCCCCACGCCCATTACCTGTGCTGGCGCACGGGAATGATGGACCGCTGGGAGTGCGCCGCCTTTGCCGAATGGCTTAAACAAGTGTTGGCTTAGACCAGCCTGGCGTCCACCGGCGCACCTTCAAGCCCTCAATTTCACGCAGCGATGAAAGATTCTTCACGCACCAGCGGGCCGAGTTCCCTTAAAGTGACATCTATGAACGCCCCTCTTCCTTCTGCTGCCCATGCTGCCACCCATGCCTCAGGCCAAGACCTGCTTGATAAATCAGCTTTGCAAGCGCTGATTGTGCAAGCCTTGCACCAGGTTTTGCCAGCGCACGCGCTGCTGTACCAAACCGAGGACACCACGCCTTATGAGTGTGACGGCTTAACCGCCTACCGCCAGCGGCCTTTGGTGGTGGCTTTGCCAGAAGATGAAGCCCAGGTACAAGCGGTCCTTCAAACCTGCCACGCCTTGCGCGTTCCGGTCGTCGCCCGGGGCGCGGGAACGGGTTTGTCCGGCGGGGCGATGCCCCACGCCCGAGGCGTGACCTTGTCTTTGGCAAAGTTCAACCGCATCGTCAAAATTGACGCCCGTAGCCGGACCGCGCTCGTTCAATGCGGCGTACGCAACCTCGCCATCAGCGAAGCCGCAGCGCCCTACGGTCTGTATTACGCGCCTGATCCGAGCAGCCAAATCGCCTGCACGATCGGCGGCAACGTCGCGGAAAATTCCGGCGGTGTTCATTGCCTGAAATACGGTTTAACCCTGCACAATATTTTGAAAGTTCGGGGCTTTACGGTGGAAGGCGACCCGATTGAATTTGGCGCAGAGGCCTTGGACACGCCCGGTTACGACCTGATGAGTTTGGTCATCGGCAGCGAAGGCATGTTGGCTGTGACTACCGAGGTGTTGGTCAAACTCATCCCCAAGCCGCAACTCGCCCGCTGCATCATGGCCAGCTTTGACGATGTCCGAAAAGCGGGAGACGCGGTGGCTGCGGTAATCGCCCAAGGCATTATTCCTGCGGGTTTAGAAATGATGGACAAGCCTATGACCGCAGCGGTTGAGGATTTTGTTCACGCTGGCTATGACCTGAACGCTGCAGCAATTTTGCTGTGCGAGAGTGATGGCACACCAGAGGAAGTCGAAGAAGAAATTGGCCGCATGAGCGATGTTTTACGCCAAAACGGTGCCACCGCTATTGCGGTAAGCCAATCGGAGGCAGAGCGCTTGCGGTTTTGGAGTGGCCGCAAAAACGCGTTTCCGGCGTCGGGCCGCATCAGCCCCGATTACATGTGCATGGACAGCACCATTCCGCGCAAACGTTTGGCTGATATTTTGTTGGCGATTGCCGAGATGGAAAAGAAATACCAGCTTCGTTGCGCCAACGTGTTTCACGCCGGTGACGGAAATTTACACCCGTTGATCATGTTCGATGCCAGCGACCCCGATCAACTTCACCGCTGTGAGCTTTTTGGCGCCGACATCTTAGAGACCAGTGTCGCCATGGGCGGAACCGTGACCGGCGAGCACGGCGTAGGTGTGGAAAAACTCAACAGCATGTGCGTGCAATTCTCTGCCGAAGAAAACGCCCACATGTTTGCCATCAAACATGCTTTTGACCCGTACGCTTTACTCAACCCCGGTAAAGTTATTCCGACACTTCAGCGCTGTGCGGAGTACGGAAAGATGCTGGTGCGCGGTGGGCAAATCAAACATCCCGATTTGCCACGGTTTTAGTGCGCTAAGGGTTCAACCTCTGGGTTGGACTCCATACCGGCGCATGGCGGAGGCAATTTGGTCGTGTTCGGTGGTAGCTTCTGGATAAAACCGATAGCTGGGTGCCAAGATCGGGTCCACGGTTTGCACTGCAACTACGATGACATTTGGAATTTTGAATTTTCCTTCAACCATGGCTAGTAAGGGAGTGGCCCAAATTGCATAGTCGGGTTCTGCCACTTTGACGATGCGGGCAAGGCCTTGAAGCTTGAAGCCCTTTTGCACAAACACATCCACAAAGCTCAAACAAACTTTGGGGTGGCTGGTGATATTGCGCACGGTATGGGGCGAAGCAATATGGGCAACCACTATATGCGTGTCATCAGCCACCGCAAATATCTCTTTGGGAGATACATGGGGCTGCCCCGATGCATCTACTGTGGCCAACCAGCATAAGACACTCGACTGAATCGACTTTTTGACGCTTCCATCTATCATTTTCTAAACTTCTAAAACGGTTTTAAGCTGCCAGCAAAGTGCAGCGCTGAATCTTTTCCAATGCCTCACCCATTTTTTCACGGGCTACGGCCATGTCGTAATTGCCTTGACCGCGCAACCACCACCCATCGCTGAGCCCAAAATACCGGCAGAGGCGCAAATCCGTGTCGGCAGTGATACCTCGCTTACCTGCGACGATATCGCCTATGCGTTGCGCGGGAATCCCAAGGTCTTTCGCCAGTTTGTATTTGGATAAGCCCAATGGTTTGAGAAACTCTTGTTCAAGCATCTCACCAGGGGTGACGGCAGCTACCTGTCTCATTTCAATTCCTTCAGTGGTAATCCACAATTTCAACATCAAAAGCGCCCTCGGTATTCCAACGAAAGCAAACTCGCCATTGGTCGCTGATCCGAATACTGAATTGTCCTTTTCGACTTCCCTTAAGGGCTTCAAGTCGGTTTCCAGGAGGCGCGCGCAAGTCTTCCAGCACTACAGACCAATCAAGCTGCTCTAACTTTCTAAGCGCAGGCCTTTCTATGTTGACCCACCGCGCCACTCGCATTCCCTCGAATAGTTTTTGCGTGTCGGAACATTTAAACGACTTGATCCCCATAAGCAAATAGTAACGCGTCACGTTAATACTGTCAAGCGCGTCTGCTTCAACCTTAAAGGCGCAAGAGCGGCAATCTGTGGGCATTTAAAAATAGCGGTACGATGTATTCGCAGCGACTAATCCCCTTAGGCGACTGGCGATTCACAATCTTATAAAGAG
>Ga0208974_1001004_pt1 | contig 11238 bp, 15 predicted proteins | sample GreLakmeER15MSRF_FD_187699 | JGI IMG/M metagenome (GOLD analysis project Ga0208974, IMG submission 187699) | Freshwater lentic microbial communities from great Laurentian Lakes, MI, USA - Great Lakes metaG ER15MSRF (SPAdes) | ecosystem: Environmental > Aquatic > Freshwater > Lake | place: Great...
TTTAACCTTATAACCAGTTAACCTATTAACCCCTTTTTTAACAGTATCAACTATTCCTTCCGCCACACCTTCTGACTTGTTGCCATAGTTGCTGGCGCCTTTTTTGCGGCACTGTACTAGTCGACCTGATGCATAGGCACTGGGCCATACCTTGGCCGACGCCTTGACCTTGTAGTAGCAGGCATCTTTCTTTTCCATCAGGCCTGAATATTCCACCAAGGGACCACCACAGTGCGGACAAGCGTGTTGTGATTCTGTAATGATATCTTTTGCTTTCATTTTTTCTTTCCTTTTGTGCTGACATTTATGGCTGGTCCTGAACGATTGGCGTCAGGATCTTGACGTCGTTTTCTGGCCGCTGCTGACGCACGACCTTTCTTGCCCAGAGCATTGGCCTTGGCTCGCGGCAAACACTTGGGCTTGCCTTCGGATTTGGAACCTCGAGCACAGTCACCGCGTATTTTGCCGTCGGGACCAAAGCGCACCCATTTGTCCTTGAACCAGTCTCGAAGATTTTCATTGATGTCTGAATCAGCATGTGCCTCACACATGCCACAGTCTTCGCACACCATTTCCATCACACTATCATCGACAGATTCGTTGTGTTTGCGTTTGCGTTTGCCTGCACAATGAGCTTTTTGGCTGAAGCCACGGGGGTGAGCACAGTTGATGCTCTTTTTGTATTTTGGGCTCCACTTTTCAGTGATAAATTCTGTGGCTCTCATTTGACTGGCTCCGCTGCACGATTGTGTGCCTGAACAAATGGTGCAGGTATCACACAGGTGGTGTCGTATTTGACAACTTCGCGATCCACAAACTGCACAATGTCTTGTCCACGACGTGTGATATATTCAGTTTTCTTTATGACTCTGGTTTCTATTTTTGTATTGGCGTCCTTGGAGGCAGCTTGGGCCACCACAATCTGTGCTTCAAGCTCGGCCACTCGCTCACGCCAGGTCTGTTCCACAGCAAGTCCGCCACGCAGATACACACCCACAATTAGCAGTGCGATACCCAGGACCTGTGCGGGTATTCGATACTGATTGATAAACGGGAGTGTTTTAATGAAAAAGGCCGTCACGGTCAACACAACGCCCGCTATCAGCAGGCCATTGCAGAACCATAGGATCAGGCTGTCCGGGAGATATTGCAAGATAAACATATATGATATTTATCCGCTGACAACTCTGTTGTGTGTTTAGGTTAGACCCAGGCTTTTTCTAATGGCTGTGCCGGATATGCTGGTGACGGATTCATCAAAAGTTTCTTCTGCATGTGTGTAGCCCACTCCGCGACCCCAGCCAATATGCACTATGTTGGGCACAATTTGTATTTCATACTGTCCTTGATATAGCGGATCTAGGTCTCGCTTGATGGCTGCTCGAACCTGATCAATTGCAAAAGGATTTGAGCCCTGCCAACCCTGTACATCACGCACTTGAATAACCACTTGCCCTGTGCGGGCTATGAGTCTTTCAAACAAGGCTCTATGCCCTGCATGCCAGGGCTGCCAGCGGCCCAGTTGCTGCACAGTTTCTTTTTGCCAGTCAAACACAGGTCTGCGGCGATTTTCAAGAATGTGTTGTCCAACAAATTCGGCCCATTTGTCTGCGTCCTGTTCTGTGATTCTAAAGTCATACTGTTCGGGCGGAACAAACGCCTGATTAGTGTCTTCAAAACGTCCAGCCGCAATTGTGTCCATCCAGATGCACCAGTCTGCTTTGAAGTTGTTGCGCTGTTCTACTAGCGGTGCCACAAAGTCACAGATCACAAAGTCTTCAGTGCAGCTAATAGCAAAATCAAACATTCTGATACTTTGACGAATACGTCCTTCACGGCTGAAATCCCAGTCGTTGAATCGTTTGCGAACGTCATCTGCATTGAACCAATCCACTTTACTGGAATACTGTAGTGGCACATGCTCTAGATGAGCCATACGTGCTAGGGGCATGGTCTGTGTATTGGAATTGTCTTCTAGATACTTCTTTAGCTTTTCAGCAAAGTAAGTTTTGCCTGAGCCAGGCAAGCCCATTATCAATATGCGTTGTGGTTTCATATTTGTATGCCCACTGATTTTTTTGCAGCAGCAAGAAACTTCCGGGTCTTGTCAGTTATAATTCCAGTGGTAAACAGTGTCACTCGAGGCGATAATCCGCTGTTGGCAGTGTAATGTGGAACATGCAAGTATTCAAAGGTATGAATATCGCCTGCACGCCATTGTTGATATGGAAAATTTCCAAACTGGAAAAATTGACCTTGCTCCCAGTCTTTTAACATAATGCCAATTCTCATTAGATTTTCTGCAGGTACATCTGGCCAGTTTAGATCAAATCTATCAACGTGGCCGATAAAACTTTCTGTGGGAAACTGAACATGCAGTCTGGATTCGTGATCTCCTAGACCAATCATGTCAACCATTTTCTGAAAAGTTGGACTCAGGTCATGATGGGCTCTAAACAACACCTGCTGATCATCGCCGCCTACGGCCTGAAGATCATTTGTTTCTGCTTGATTCAGTTTGACAAAATTATGTCCAGCACGATTGTCCCAGGTATCTCTACGTGTGTGTATAGTAACTGTCTTGGCCAGTTCTTCAGCTTGTTTGATTTCTTCACTCCAGTCGCCGTCAAATCGTCCAAGGCCCTGAACACAATCCCATCGAGGATCAATGATATCTGTTCTAAAATGATAAGAGCTTCGGCTTTTACCGTACTCCCATGCACTGGTTGCGTCTTTGTAGTTCATTTGGTATTTCCTTTATTGAGAACTCTTTAAAATAGTGTCAACCAATGGCTGATACTGTGTGTTGTTTGTTTTCATCCACTTGAGCATGGCTGCGGGTGTTTCCAAGGCTGGGTCCAGTGCGAACAGCTGGGACTTGTATAGTTCCGTGACTGAATTGCTCTTTAGTGCCTTGGTAAACTCTAGGTTGTACCACTCAAGTACATCTGCTGGCACATCCTTCTGCAGGGCCAGGCCCCAGTGTGCAGCTATATTTATTCCTGGCAATACTTCTCCCAGTGTACGAAGTTCTGGCAGTTGTGCAGATCTGGAACTTAGTGCCACAATCTTGACTTTGCCAGCGCGGTACATTTCAACACTGATACTCAATGGAATAACAGCGTAGCGCACATGCCCGCCCAGGACATCCATCAAGGCATCCCTGGGGCCTTTGTGATCAACTCTCACAACACCTTTTTCGCCCAATGGGAAACGAGTTTGAGACCTAATGCTTTCAAATACCAGGCGGGCGCCTCCGCCAGCACCGAATGTACTCTTTTCAGTTTTTAGAGAATCAATCAATTGTTTGGGACTGGATACCGGATCATTTATGTTGGCAATAATTGAGAACGGATTGCTTGCTAGGTAAACTGGATAAACAAAACTATCCACAGTGTAATTACGACCTGTGGGCACAGCCACTTTGTCCATGGCATATGCACCTGTCAAACTCATGGCCAACACGCTGTGTCCATCTGCTGGCAGTTTATTAAAGTATTCAGTACCAAGAACACCGCCTGCGCCGCCTTTGTTTGTGATCACAAAAGTAACTCCGGTGTTTTTGGTCACTTCTGCCGCTGCGGCTCTGAACAATATTTCGTTAGCACTGCCCGGTGTAAAGCCTATTACTGCTTCAACTGGTTTGGTGGGTTGCCAGGCAAATGCCAGGGCCGGCAACATTAATGCCATAATTGCAAATATTTTTTTAAACATGTTTTTCCTTGTCAAGTTGTTTAAATTTGTGTGGATTTTCTTGAAGCACGTTGTGCTAGTTGATCTGTTGGTTGCACCCCAACAGCGCCAAAGTATTTGGCATTGGTATCATCTGCTAGAATATCAGCTAGCCTGGGATCTGTTACAGCAATGGGAAAATTCAGCTGCCGCCCAATGGACTCCAGATACTTGACACCATAAAGATGCAGTAGTTCATAACTCAAGAACACAGGTGCAGCTAGGCTACTAAATTCTTCTAGTGCTTGATCCAGCGTTGGAGCACCGCGCACACGAGTCTGCTGCATGCGTACAATGTTTTGGTCGCGTCCTAACACGCCAAAAACCACTCTGTGTCCCAGATTCTGCACACCGCGTACAAAGCCTTTGAAGTCAGGCACTGTGGCTGTGCCGTTGAGCATGTAAGGCACACTCATTGACGTCACAAACCAGTCGGCCTGTCTCCAAGGGATTTCATTCAGTCTAGACGGATCTGCCCAGGCCTGTGCAAATGGCTCTTGGTCGTGACCAATCCAGTAGTCATTCAACAGTTCTTTCCACCCATGCACCTGCGGATGTAGGGCAAATATCTTGCTCCATAAATGATTTCCTGAACCTTGTGGGCCGGTCAAGATCAACACTGTTTTCATACTTGATAGCTGGTTGTGGAGCGCAGGGTCTTTAGAAATTCAGTAGTAGCAGGAGTAATCACACCGGTGATCTGAAATGTAACTCTGGGATGATGGCCAGCATTGGCAGTTGAGTGTGGAAGATTTTGCCAGTCAAATGTTGTGACTTCTCCAGCACGCCATTGATTCCAGTGATGATTTCCGTACTCCCAGAACTGTCCGGGTTGCCAGTCTGTGAGTTGCACAAACACACGCAACACACGATCAGGATCTTCAGGACACCATTTTTGCAGTTTGTCTATGTGCAGATTCCATACTTGCCCTGGTTGCTGTACATGGATACGATTCATCACATCATCCAGAGCAAACAACCGACTGATCTTTTCCAGCACAGGAGGAATCTGCCAGTTCAGGTGCGTGATAACTGCCTTGGGATCAGCGCCCACACGCTCAATGTCATACTCTTCTGCGGCCAAGGCTTCTGTGGGCGGCGCTGTGCCCTCACCCTTGTAGCCACGAGTGGCCCAGGTTGCTGGCCTAGCTGTGGCAATAATTTCTTTGAGTTCCTCAGTCCAGCACGGAACTATGTGTCCCAGGCCCACTGCTGTGTCCCAACGTGCATCTTTGATTGTGGTATCAAAGTGATAGACACTTTTTGCTCGTGTTTCGTCATAACTGCTTTTCATATTACTTTTACCTTTATGTCTGCTTGTGCGTAGTTTTGTGAGTACTCTTGGGGCGGCGGCTCTATTGCTAGTACCCGTGCCAGTTCTAGATTGTCTCGAGCATCGCGACCAGGCCATTGATACATGCCAGATTCAATGTCTCTATTTTGATCTTCAATGATTCGACTCATTTGTCTAAGATTCTGATAGTATTTGCTGTAGTCCGGATAGGTGATGTCAAAATGACCGCACTTTACCCACCAACCCAGGCAAGAAACACTGTCATGATGAACCAGCACAATGGCACAGTCAGGCCACGTTCGTTTAATGAATTCCAGGTGGTGCGCAAATACATGACTTTTGATAATACGAATGCCTGTACCTGAAAATGGTTGATCAAATTCTGCTTCACATTGTTCCTTGGTGTATTGATTTAAATTGCGAAAAAAATCCCCAAATTCCATTCCGGGATCAAAGTATGCTCCCAGATGCATCAAGGTCATTTCGCCGGGTGCATCATGGGAGTATGTACGTGCCTCGCTGTAATCAGTCTGATCAATGCTGGCACTGTAATAGATGTTTTTTACTACACTGCTCCATTTTGATCCAGGAGCTCCGGTCACAAAGATATATTTCATTATTCTAATGGAATTTTGCGGATATAAGGCATCCACTGTTGACGCAGGCTGGTGATATAGGCCTTGGCACCTTCGGGCGTTTGTTCTTCGGGCACTGTGAACATCAGGTTGGCATCAAAGAATTCTCGGGCTTCTCGAGAACGAATAGCAGGTACAAACAGCTTGTTGTAGTAGTCGACCTGTGCTCGTGGTGTGCCAGGTGGCATGGTGATCATCCAGGCAGCATACACATTGAGTCCGGGAATGGTGTCTTTCCAGAGCGGAACATCAGGAATCTGTGCCAGCTTTTGTTCACCTGCCAGTGCAATGTACTTGGCCTTGCCGGCCTTGACCAGGGGATAAGCAACAGCAGTGGGCAGGATACCAAACTCAATGTGATTGCCACCAATGTCTTGAATCACTGCGCCAGGACCCTTGTACATCACTGTTTTTACTTGATCATGATTGCCGCCGCCCTTTTCCATCAGGTACTCAAACACAATCTTGTGTGCAGTTGCACCCAGTCCAAAAGTGATGGGTTGTTTGGTATTTTTCAAACGCTCAACCAGTTCTTTGGGAGTGTTGGTGGCACTGTTGATGCTGGCCACAATTGCCAGGGGACTCTTGGCAATTGTGGTGACAATTTCTAGATCCATGGGTCGGAACTTGGCCAGTTCAGGGTACCAGATTTCTGTGGCTGTGTATACACCTTGTTGACTGGCAATAAAAAGATTTGCACCGTCAGCGGGCAATTTTGCAAACCAGTTTAGTCCAATCACTTCGCCTGCACCGGGCTTGTTGTCTACAACAAAATTAACGCCTGGATTGTTTTTTTCAACAATGGCAGCTACACCGCGAAAACTCAATTCGTTTCCAGATCCGGGTGTGTAGCCAACTGTGGCTGTGACTTGTTTGGGTGGTTGCCAGGGTTGGGCCTGGGACAGTGCAGGCACCAGTAACAGGGCCAGTAATAATTTCTTGATCATTTGTTTTCTCCATAAGTAAAGTATCAACACAACAGATTTAACTTTGTTGTAAAAATTTTGCATTCTTTTGCAAAATTCTACTTTATTTATAAAAATTTCCATGAACACTAAAATTTTCAACCTTCTTGAAACAAATTTAAAACTGGCTTTTCCCCTGGACCGGCACAGTCAGATCAGAGACAGCATTGGTGCTGACACTGTGGTAGATGAGTTGCCGTGGACTCCTGCACGTTATCGCAAGTTCAAGGACTCTGTGGAGAATGAACTGTATCTACAGTGTGAATTTGTGGGAACTGTGCGTGACATTGTGGCTGAACTAGATGTCAAGTATCTCAGCAAGTTCTTTGGAGAAATCTGGCGCCCGCGCACAGATGAATTTACTCATTCAGGCTGGGACCTGGTGGACAAGATCAACCGTCTTGATCCGCAAAATGTGCTGGACGTGGGCTGTGGATATCATCCGTTCAAAGGGCGTATTCAGAATCTTGTGGGTATTGATCCCTACAATGACTGCGCAGATTATGAAGTGGACATTCTAGACTACCGAGTTGCACCTGGTTCACATGATGTGATCATTTCTCTGGGTGCAATCAACTTCAATTCACGTGCGGAACTTGAAGCACGTTTTGCGCACTGCATTGATCTGTTGAGTGTTGGGGGCAAATTCTTTTTGCGGGCCAATCCAGGAATCCCTCACAAGGCCGGTCCTTATGTGGATATCTTTCCCTGGAGTTTTGAAGTGGTAAATGAATTTGCAGAAAAGTACAATCTCAGCATTGACACCTTCAAAAAGGATGGCTTCAATAGACTGTACTTTGTTTATACTAAACTGTGATTATTTGCCGGCAACTGCTAGTGCAGCGCCCTTGTTGAAACTGGGGCTGTAAGGACTGTTGCCAGGTTTGAGTCCTTTGCGTTTGCTCCAGTCATATCCGGCTCTGTGGCCTGAACAGTCCTTGGTGCATTCTGATCCCAGGAAGCTGAGTTCATCCAGTTTTTCTGTGGACTCGTCAGAAGTTTCTTTACGAACAGTAAATTCTCTAGCTCTCATGGATTCAGTCGCCAGACCTGCTGTATAGGCACCGGTTTAGCTGTGCGTTGCAGCGGCACCTGAGGCGGTAGCGGTTGAACTACCGGGTTGGCTCGTTCTGTGGCACCAGTTAGCACACCAATGGGGCGACCGTTAGCAGTGCGTCTCATTGTGGCTGTACCGCTGTGGGCATGTGACGATACTGACGCTGACCTGGAGTGGTCTGAGGCCGAACAGACGCAATGCCTGCTAGTCTTTTCATGCCAGCAAGTGCATCTTCTGCCATGTGTTGTTCAGCAGTGACTACAGGCTTGCTGGCTTTTCCTGTGTTGGCACCAAGTCCAGATACCTTGCCTTTGGTATTACCACGACCACCGGCTGAACCAATGTGTTTGCTGGCAAAAGCCACTCCGGATCTTTTGGGACCGCTTTGTGGTTTGAGTTGTTGTATCTCACCACCTCTTGCCAAGAATGCTGCCACAGCATCATCATCTTCTGAGATATCCTGTTCGGTCATTGAACTCATTTCAATGTAGCCTTTTTCTTGTGCGTCACTCCATCTGGCCCATTCACGATTATCTATTGACACTGTGGTTCTACCTGTAGTACCGGAGTACTCTGAGTTGTCATCGTACTTGGAACTGTTGATATCATCAACTGTTTGTGACCACTGTTTCTTATCATCAAAGAATTTTTTTGTTGGTGCTGATGGCAAGTTGATGCCACGGGTTCCGCCCATGTGGTCCACATCAAACGGGAAGCTGCCTTTGAAGTTGTGGGCTTCTGTCATGCCTTGCTCGGGCAGTTGACTCGCAGGGCCTGCCATTTTGTTTCTTGCGCCGCGCTTGATTTTGTATTCACGGTTGGGACTAGTCAACTTCATATTACCCATGATCTCTCGGGCTTGGTCAACACTGTGGTATGTTCCTTCTTTTTTGCCATCTCTATAAATGCTATACACATACTCTGCATCAGGAGTGTGTCCCAAGGTGTAGTTGACAGATCCATCTGCGGCTGAGCCTTCCGCCACACCTTTTCTAGCACGAACAATCTTGAACTTGTCATTACTATCACGCATATTGCCAACCAATGAATCTTCTGCATCTTGGAGACTACGGTGTGGACTCACAATCTTGCCTGTTGTGACATTCTTGATGAAGTGTGTGGTTTGATTGGTGGCACCCAGGTCTTTGTATTTTGCAACATTGGTTTCCAAGACACCCTGAGAAGCATTCTTTGAAATTTTGAAATACTTTTGTCCCTTGACAATATCAACTACATCCAACAGCCCTTTTTTATACAGGTAGTAATCAGTGCCTTCCATTCCAGCGACCCCACCTGGGCTTCGGGGATTTGGATCAATACCTGCTGCTCTTAACATATCTGCACGACTGCGAACTTTTCCATCCTGCATCACTCTCAATACTTTTTTCATTTTATCATTGATTGTGTTTGGAACTTTGGACAACCAAGAATCATAATTTATCTTGAGTTTGCCTTCCGCCATGCCTTCCTTCACGTCGTGGTCTATCCACCATTGGTTTTCTTCTTCGTCATCTTTGGTGCCAAAGTTGGGTTCTGCTCTACGCTCGAGTTCAGCACGAACACGCCGGACCTGAGCACCTTCACCTGACATCGGATGTGAAGTCAACTTGGCAACATATGCTTTGAGTTTGTCAGTGGAGATACCACTCAAGTCCTGATGCTTGGGATAATTTTCCGCTAGGCCATGTTCTTCGCTGGCTTCACCATTGGCTGCGTAGGCTAATTCTTGTATGGCTCCCCAGTACTTTCGAGGAACAACCATGGTATCACCGTCCCAGTCAATCACCGAGCCAAACTGATCCATCACATGATTGTAGGCGTTTTCTGAATCAATTTCGAATCTCACGGTATCGTCCAAACCTTCTGACATGCCCTTGGCATCCTGATCAAACTGTTTCTTGGTGGCTTTTACAATGCCGCTGAAGCGTCGATCAGCAGTTTTTCGATCACCAGCGGCATCAGCAGCAGTGGCAGCAGCGCCAGCCTTGGTTTTGTAGCTGGCCAGGGTGGCTGGTGCAAGTTCGTCCACACGACGGGATTCAAAGTCAGTTAGTCTCATATGATACCTGCCATTGCCTGCATGGCTTTAACTGCTGCACTAGGACGATGTATGAGTTTGACTGGTAATCCAGCAGCCACACGCATTTCATTTAAATCACCTTGATTAGTTTGTCTGTAAGCATCCGGAGTCATGGGCACTGCTGTTTCAAATGCCTGTTCACTCCAGGGTTGACTCGTACCCTCATAGTGCATGATCCAGTCGTCCAGAGAGAATTCTGTTAGAGTGTTGAGATCATTCAGCAGGGTATTCACATGATGTGCTGCGGAACTTCTGCGGCGAATTTCCACATACACCAGATATCTATTGGGTTTGATTTCACCTGGTGAGCGATCAGCATCCAGCACAAAATCATAGCCTTTTTCAAACCAGGCCACTAGATCTTTGGCCGCGCCAAGGTCGCGAACAAAAAATGATATCACAATGATATCATCGTCATCACCCATTTTGCTGGCAAATTCGTCCACATGCACAGTGGACTTCATCATGCCATCTAGGTCTTTATAGTTTAAACCTTCAAGCAGCAGGGGCTGCGCCGGGTTGAACGGGTTCGAGAGATTGTTGTGCATCTTGTGCTGCTCCATCATTTTGAAATTCTTCTTGGTCCAGATCCTGCTCGTAGGCTTGATCCAGTTCGTCGAGGTCAATGTCCTCATCTTCCATTTCGATTGATCCTGTGCGGATATCATTCATCAGGCTCTTGGGCATGGTAATTTCCACCAGCCATACCTTTTTTGTTATTAGTTTGGCTGTGTGTGTGCCAGCACGGTAGTCCGACGGGTCTGTGATCTTTACCGGAATCTTGATGTCTTTTTTGAGATATTCAATTTTACAATCAAATGGCACCAGTCTACGGGCACCACGTGGATCGGGCATGAGCTTTTCAGGCCACATGAATGTGCAGGTCACACGGTATTTGCCAATTTCGGGACCAGCCACTAGCTCGCCAATTTCCCAGTTTCGGAATGCGTAAATATCTACTTCATCCAGCACACGCTCAAAGTCCAAGAGTGTGGTCAGACTGCCATTGCTCATGTAGATATTGCGGATGTTGTCGGCAACTTGCCAGTAATCCGTGTGATTTTTAAAAATTTCCTTGTCCATGCTTTATTTATGCACAGATCACAATGCACTCAAGTTGTTGTGAATCATGTGCTAACCGTTGCCTGGTCAGTATTTAGCGACCAAGAGTTTGAAAATACCACTCACTTATTTGCAAAATTGCAGCCGTAAATAAACAGTCCACAAGGACACACAATCTAGGAGAATAAAACTTGAGTAGACAAAGAGCAGCAAAAGCACAAAAACGTATGTATCAGGAAGAAAATACCATAGCATTTACCCAGGCACCTAAGGTGGCACAGCGCCGCATAGACTTGATCCCTCGCACACGAAATCAAGAAACCCTGGTAATGGCTCTGCAAGATCCTGCCACACATATTGTGGTCACAGTGGGACCAGCCGGAACAGGTAAAACATACCTGGCCATGGTGGCC
>Ga0208974_1001010_pt1 | contig 11183 bp, 15 predicted proteins | sample GreLakmeER15MSRF_FD_187699 | JGI IMG/M metagenome (GOLD analysis project Ga0208974, IMG submission 187699) | Freshwater lentic microbial communities from great Laurentian Lakes, MI, USA - Great Lakes metaG ER15MSRF (SPAdes) | ecosystem: Environmental > Aquatic > Freshwater > Lake | place: Great...
AAGAAGTAGTGGCATTATTGTATTGCCAGGAAACAATTGTGGGAACACCAATGTCAATACCAGCTCCATCCACATTGGCTGCTGAAGATTGATTGTTGGCCAAGGTGATTGATTTGTCGTTTGTGCTGATTATGTTGGCATTGAAAATTGTGGTATTGCCGTTGACCAGTAAGTTTCCATTTATCACTGTGTTGTTGGCAACTGTTAAATTGCCGCCAGTACTAACGTTACCCGTGATCGATAACAAGCCAGTCAAGGTCAAAGTATTGGCACCTGAATTCAGGTTAATTGCGTAATCGCTATTGGTTATGATGTTTGATGACAATTTGTGGCCTCGAATGTAATCAAATATTTAGCTAAATTTAAAACTTAGTTACGTTCGGGGAAAAAATCTTCTATGGTGCTCTGTCGGCGTATATCTACAGTCAAGCAATGCATAGCACCATCCCAAAAACTTCTAGTTCTAAATGGCACCCAATGCACAGTGATATTATGTTGGGCCAGTGTTTCGGCTAACTGTTCATTTTGTGCTAACATTACCACATTTTTTTCATTGATCACAAGACAGTTCAATTCAAAATATGTTTCAGTATAATTTCCCACCCAGTCTTGAGCATGTTTGACAATGTGATCGTTAAACATTCTATTTGTGCCTACCGTGGTATCAAAGAATTTGCTGTTGTAAACAGGATATGGTTGCTTGTATCCAGTGCTAGGAGCGGCAGCATAAGTAGGGTTATCTAGGTAGATAATTTCCCAACCGGGAAAAGACTTTTCATATCCATCATAGTAGTGATTGGCCAAGATCAATCCGGGTTTTAGCACAGCAAAACATCCGTCCATATGCCCGCCATTGCGTTCTAAATGTATGCGATATTCAGGCCAATCAAACCGATTGTCCCATTCATGTACATCTTGATCAATAATGATATCTTTACCCACTCGCACAACATTGGCGCCGTTAAACACATTTTTATCTGCACCAAATCTGACTGTGCTGTGCGGGTCTGTGCGGTAGTGTTTCAGCACCGACTGCCACGCAGTTACAGAATCAGGAGTGCATAACAATTGATTGCCTACCACAATAAAGTTGTCTCTGGGACAAATTTCTGGCTTGATTAGGTTGCCATCTTTTAAAAAATCTTCTATGCAGTGGTACTGTGGTCGTTGCACTGTAATGCCAAAAGTTTCTAGCACCTTTTGTATGGCATTTAAATCCTGTTGTGTTATTTCAGTTAGTTGCCAAAATATGTCTCGAATGTCTGATGACAATTCATTGTACCATGCAGCCGGATATACATCGCCCAGCCAGACTTCTTCCAATTGGCTCCAGGAATTATGACTGTTTATGACTGGCAGATTGATCATGCACCCAGCACATGTAATGCATGTTTTGTGTGACTGATGCGATCTTCAAGACCAATGTAACCACCGTTAATGGCCCGGGTCAAACCTTTTGTATCGTTGGCATCGGCAAAGCGATTTAGATTGTTTTGTTCCCAAAACCAACAGGCACTCTGTGCTGCACCTTCAAATGTGGCCAGATAATCACTCGCTTCTTCTACTGGAATGTTCAAACTGCCCGCAAAGAATGTGTAGTTGTCTTTGCCTGTTAATTGTATCAATCCACGCCCGCAATATTGGTATCCATCGCCCGAAGCTTCGTTGCCGTTGCCCATTCTATTGGCATATATTCTATTGGCAATCATCTCTGGATTGTTGGCATATCTTGCTGCCAGGTCATCTGTAAAAAAATACTTGCTGAAAAGTTTTCTCAAGCTCACAGCACGATAGTTGAGATTTTCTTTGATAAAAACAAAGTTGCCAGATTCGTGAGCGCATTGTGCAACAAAATGTGCTACACGTAAAGGCGTGTTGATCTCATAGTCATCCAGCAATTGATCCAAGGCTTCGTGCCAGTGATCAATGTAGGGATTCTTTACCATTTGTTTTAGTTGGTCGAGTGATAGTATGCTCATTTTTAATTCCTTAAAATGTTATTGACCCAGAAGATAAAAAGGTATAAACCCTATACAAACCTGATGTTGTGGGTAATACTGTACTGCTACTAGCAGCCGGGAACGATGATAGGTAACGTATTATTACAATTCCAGTTCCACCAGTTCCACCTGTAGATAGGCTGTCACCGTACGAAGAACTTCCTCCACCACCAGAGCCGGTATTGACAGTTCCGGCGCCGCCGTTACCTCCACCCTGGCTAGAGCCATCTCCACCACCACCGGCTCCTCCTGTACCATACCCGTTGAAACCACCACCACCGCCGCCTCCGGCATAAGTGACAGATGTTCCACTGATTGAACTGGTTTGGCCTGCTCCACCGTCGGCACCAGCATTTAAATATATACCACCGCCTACTGCTTGTCCTACGGCACTAGCACCGCCTCCACCTCCACCTGCACCTTGTCCGGTGCCAGAGGATGATGCGCCCCCGGCGTAACCTTCGACTGGACTGTATCCACCTTGATTTCCTGATCCTCCAGCGGCACTACTTCTTGCTGAGCCACCACCACCTGAACCGCCGGTTTGCCCTGCAACACTAGATCCGCCTGATCCCCCGCCGCCACCAGTACTGGTTATAGTGCTAAACACTGAATCACCACCCTTTGACCCTAAGGTCGCACCACTTGCGCCACCTGCACCACCTGCACCCACAGTTACAGTTACAGTAGTATCCATTTCTATCATTAATGCAGTATCAGTTCTATAGCCTCCAGCGCCACCGCCGCCACCACCATAAACACCACTAGCTGTAGTTCCACCGCCACCACCACCACCTATCACCAAGTATTCAATGGGTATTGGGGGTATTGGTGAAGACAGGGTTAAGCCACTTTCAATTATCATTCCAGTTGTAATAATCATTCCTATGTTTACTTTCCTGCACTTTGAAATATTGTTTGTTGTAATGATAGTATACTCATTTTGATTCCTTAGAATGGAACTACACTTGAACTCACTGTAGGACTGCCTACCAAAGTTATGGTATAGTTGTTGGTGCTGTTATCTTTAATTGTGTCGGACTGGCATATCAATAACTGTGTGTTAGGTATTGCAGCTAATGTGGTGGTGGGCACAGACACTGTGGTACCTGAATACAAGCCTGTGCCCACCACCAGTCGCATGTTTGAAATATAACCGTTGAGACTATTGGCACCACTGTTGCGACCGCCCACGCTATAAGAAGCAACAGGAGTAACACCTGTGGTACTCACAGCAGTATTCAGTGTGCGTGTGCCATCATAATATGCACTTATTGTGCCTGATGTTCTGGACACAGCTACCCAGTGCCAGGCACCTGTGGTAATGGATGCGTCTGCTTTGATCAGATAAGAAGTACCGCCAAAAAAGTCAAAACTCAAACCTGAACTGCTGCCACGCTTAAGAACTCTAAATGCACCGGTTGTCTGCGATTCAAACAAATCAATTTCTGTACCCGGTACAGCGGTGAAATACAGCCATGCTTCCCAAGTAAAGTCTCCAGAACCAACTGCTAGGTTAGCCGAATTGGCACCAAATGTTAACGACTGGCCACTGCCTGAAAAACTCACACTGTACGGTGGCGCTATAGTCACCGTCATCCCACCAGCAATGGTCACTCCGCCTATAACAGTGATTCCCATGTTATTGTCCTGCGCTTTCAAATATTGTTCTTTGTGCTGAATACCACTGTATCCACGCATCCAGTTTCACCGCACACTCATAATAGGTATTGTAGTTTATGTTGATAGTTTTGCTGACATCGCTCAGCTGCGGCGTGTCTTTAAGTTTTTGCAAGTTAGGACAGGCCTGCTGATATGTTTCACCCGGGGGTGAGGGGAATCTTGCTGTGACAGGAACCACAGTAGCACAACCTCCACACATGGCCAGCACAGCCATTGCCATTATGGCAATGATTATCAAACTGCTGAGTCGACCTTGATCACGATGATCTCTCATATCAGCAGTTCCAACGTCGTCGTGCTTTGCAAATGGCCTTGTCTGGAGTCTTAGCACATGAGATGCTGTGCATTTTCATTTGTCCACGTGAACGTGAGCAATAGCTCTTTCTACGCTTGGAGGCCTTGCCGCCCTTCTTTAGCTTGCCGGGCTTGGTGGTCACAGCAGTCTTTAGTTTAGAACCTGGGTTCTCTCTACGATAGGCATTCACAGCCTTTTGACTCATGCCGTCTGTTTTGTCACGCTTGTTGGCCTTTTGCCAGTCTTCCATCAGTGGGTCAGATGTCACAGCAAACACATACAGTTCATCTTCTGTGAGACTTTCTAAATCCTCCCAAACTGCTTCTGCATCTACACCATTGTGCTCGGCAATCATTTCCACAATTGATTCAATTAAATCAAATTCTTCAGCAAGTTCTGTGTCTTCCGCCATGCCAGGTGCTAACTTAGGTTGTACTTCTCTAGTTTTAATTCCTGGCATACCGCCCAATGCAGCTAATTTTTTTACCCAATCAGCAGCTCTTGTATCTCCAATTGATATCACTACAGTACCATCAGGATCAATTGAATCTATTCCAGTTAGTTTATCACTTGCATATCCGGCATTATCAAAATAAGTACTATTAGTTGGTTGGCTTTGATATTCAGCTTTTCCCATCTGACTAGATTTTGCTAATCCATTTGAAATTGCGGAACGAACTTTTTGTTGTTGCAGAGTCTCTCCATCGCCTTCTGCCACACCTTGTTTGCTGACTGCAACTAATTCTCGCGCTAATTTTTCTAATTCAAAAATAGATCTTTCATCAATGATTGCATTAATATCACCACCATACATGTTCCATAATTTTTGATACAATCCTGATGCATTGTAAGCAGTTTCGTCATTTTGCACAGCTTGTTTAATAATATTTCCCAATTTTTGACGCATAGAATTAGAACCACCTATTTCGTTAGGGGATCGGATACCTTCTGTCTTAGGTTTCTTGCCAGCCTTTTTCATTGAGATAGCAATGGCTGCTTGTTGAGCAGGGTTGGCTGCTTCTGTAATAATGTCCGTTACTTTCATTTGAGTCTCTCCGTTGATTTGTCATGTGCCTGAATGAATTCTTGGGGAATTTCACACTGCCCACCTGGTAAGAATTTTGTGTCGTATTTAATCACTTCGCGATCAATGTATTGTCGCACAATTTGTGTTTGTCCACGAATTACACGGATCTTTTCTCGTGCTACAGTATCTATCTTTGTATTGGTTTCTGCACTCTTTTGTTCTGCCACTGCTAACTTGGCTTCTACTTCTGCCACACGCTCACGCCATTCTGCTTCTACTGCCATGCCGCCGCGAAAGTACACGCCCAAGACCAAAAGTGCAATGCCCAGGACTCGGAAGGGCAACTGATATTGTGCCACTACGGGAATACGATCAGCAAAGAATCCTGCTGTCACAATCACTAGGCCCGTTAACAACAGGATGTTGCAGAACCATAAGATCAAGGCGTCAGGGAGGAAATGTAAAATCCACATGTGTATATTTAGTGCCTATAGCACTAGACGAATATCAGCCTAAATCAACTGAATAATCTGATCAGTAAAAAATTCTGCTGTGAGTATGTCATAATGTTTTCCGTCTCTAGCAAGATCTAGTTTGTTAAACGGTGCTATATAACAACATTCCAGCTGATCTAATTGATTGACAATTTGCCTAGCAGCTGAGTCAGACGCAAATCCCGGAATAAAACTGTGTATGACATTGATTCCCAATTCATGCACACGAAGAATGCAGTTGATGGTGTGTTCAATATCTTGTTGTTCATCGCTATCAACGTCAAAATGCAGTCGACGATGTTCGTCATTTAGATACTCACGTGCCACACACAATGCATGTTCAACCGGTCCGGCATGAATTTCTAATATTTCTTTTTTGATCAATTCTGGCAGCCGATCAAAGTCAAGCACAGTTGCACAATTGGGCCAGGTAGGATCTTTTATTTTGTTATAGAATGTCTTCCAGGCAATATCCAGTGTTTTTGTTGGTATTGATTCTGCAGATTCTCTTCGATGTATAAAACTCCAATGCACTATCACGCAGCGGGGCATGAGAGACTGTGATAGACTCACAATTTTTCTGGCCAGCCATTGGTTGCTGGCGCCACTGAGACTGACATTGACGCATCGGGTTTGAGTTTTGCGTTGTAGTATGTTGGGCCATGTGTGATGCAGTGGACTACCCAATCCCACACTAAAACTGTCGCCCACGCACCAAATAACATTGTGTAAATCGTCGGGCCATTCCGCATCACGAAAACCTCGACTGTTGTATCGGTATGCAACTGCATGAGGATATTGCTTGAACCACCAGGGGTCTAAGCAGGATTCTTCACTGTCTACTCCAGTAAACTTTTCTTCAAGACTAGCCCGGCTGAGCAGAACAAAGTCCGGCAGCGTCATTAATCTTTTCCTGTTAGGATCACAGCAGTTCGATCCACCCAAACCAGTCGTCCATAGCAGGCAATATTCCACTTGGTTTCACCCGACTCTTCAGTGCATTCAGTGAATGTTTCACCAATCAGTCTCACATTGGCGGCCAGATGTTCCTGACCATTTTCAAACACACGCCATACTAGATCAGAGCCATTGTGCTTGGTATTGAATCTAATGTGGTATTTGTTCACTTGAGCCCCAGTTCTTTTCGGATTTTAGTAGCTGAAATATCTGTAATGGTATCGTCAAAGGTTTCTTCGCCTGAGGAATAGCCCACGCCACGTCCCCAGCCAATATGCACAATGTTGGGCACAACTTGTATTTCGTATTGGCCTTGATACAATGGATCTAAGTCACGTCGAATAAAACTCTTGACCTTTTCTACTTCAAAAGGATTAGAACCCTGCCAGCCTTGTACATCACGCACTTGAATAACCACCTGTCCTGTGCGCTTGAGCAGTCGTTCAAACAACGCACGGTGACCGTCGTGCCAAGGTTGCCATCTGCCAAGTTGCTGAACTGTTTCTTTTTTCCAGTCAAATACAGGACGACGGCGATCATCAATTATGTGCTCTTTTACAAAGTCTGCCCATTTCTCACAGTTCTGTTCTGGCACACGAAAGTCGTACACTTCGGGTTCCACAAACATAGCATTGGTATCAGCGTAACGACCTTCGCGGATTGTGTCCATCCAAATAGTCCAGTCTGCTTTGAATACATTGCGCATTTCTACCAATGGTGCCACAAAGTCCGCAATCATATAATCATATGCTGTGAGTCGGTCAGCAAGTTCACGCATTCTTCGTGCTTGACGAATACGCCCGGCTTCTGAAAAATCCCAGTCATTGTACTGTTCACGAATGTCGTCTGCGTTCAGCCAGCCCACTTGTTTACCAGCAGATTCCAGTTGTGTTTTTAATTCTTTGGCCAGTGTGGTTTTACCTGAGCCTGGTAGGCCCATAATTAAAATTCTTTGTGTCATTTCCATTTCCTTGATGTTTGTTGTGCTAACTTGTCTGTGGCATGGTGTGCTACAGGTGTGAAATATTTACTGTTGGTATCCTCTACCAGGATATCTTTTATTCGGGAATTGTTGATGTCTATGGGCCATTCCAGTTGTCTTTGTAGCTGTGTGAGATATTGTTCCCGATAAAGATGCAATAACTCATAGCTCAAAAAAGCCGGCGCTGCTAGGTCTTGAAACTGTTGCAGAGCTGTGGGCAGAGTTGCACCGCCACGCACACGATCCTGTTGCATGCGTACAATGTTTTGATCGCGCCCTAGAATGGCAAATTGTGCTCGATGACCAAGATTTTGACATTCACGCACAAATCCACGAAAGTCCGGCACAGTCACTTGACCATTATTCATGTACGGCACACTCATGCTGGTCACAAAGAAATCAGACTGACGCCAGTTAAAGTTGCCCAGTCTTTCTGGGTGTTGCCAGTATTCTGCAAAGGGTTCTTGATCATGCCCGATCCAGTATGTGTCTAGCAGTGCTCGCCACCCTGCTACTCTGGGGTGCAGGGCAAATATCTTTGACCATAAATGATTGCCTGACCCTTGGGGACCTGTTAGAATTAATATTCTTTTCATTCTTTACTTAAATCAATCTTACTCAGTACAGGAAGAAATGACACACGTAATTCATCCATTTGACGCTTTAGGCCTGCAGGAGTCAATTCTGATTCTTCATAAAAGATCACATTGGCATCAATATATTCTTTATACTCAGCTGAACGTACAGCAGCTGAGAATTGCTGTTGATACCATTCCACAATGTCCGAGCGTGTGCCCGGGGGCAGTTGAATTGACCAAGCTGCATACACATTGATACCTGGCGCTACTGTGTTCAAAAGTGGAACAGAGGGAAATTGTGCCATTTTTCTTGTGCCTGTAAAGCCAATGGGTTTTACTCGGCCTGCGTCAATCAAGGCTTTGGCCACGGTGATGGGAATGATACCAAACTCTGTGCCTGTTTTGCTGTCCCATTGTGCCACTGATTGCACAGCAGGTTGTGGACCATTAAATTTCACAGGTTGCACAGCATCTTTATTTCCCTGGCCTTTGTGCATCAAGTATTCGAATGCTGTGCGATGTGCGCCGCCACCCAGTGCAACATTGACGGACCGCCCGGACTGAATGTATTTCACAAACTCCTGTGGAGTATTAATACTACTTTTGACTGATGCCACCAGTACCAATGGTGATTTGCCCATGGTAAGCACATCAACAAATGAATCATAATTGTATTTCTTTATGCTCTTTTCCCAGATGTCATTGGTAACATAGCTTGACATGTGACTGGGCAAGTTAATAGTATGGCCATCATTGGCAGCTTCCAAAAAGCGATTGTTGGCCACAACTGAGTCAGCACCAGGAATGTTTTGTACAACATACACAAAGTTGGGGTTTCGTTTTTGTACAATTTCGGCCAATTTTCGATAGGCTATTTCGTTTCCAGCACCTGGTGTGTTACCAATCATGACAGTTACAGTTTTTGAAGGCTCCCAGGCCAAGGCCGCAACAGGCAACAAGGCTAACGCAAGTAATTTTTTTAGCATGGTTGATTTCTCCTTAAATATCATGTAAAATATCACTTATATATCAAAAATTTCTATGAACACTAAAATTTTTTCCCTAATCACAAAAAATTTGCACTCGGCGTTTAATTTACCCAAGTACGCAAATATTTCTATCACCGCGGACACTAATGTACAATCCATGCCTTGGACGCCGGCACGCTATTCAAAATTCAAAGATTCAGTAGAAGCAGAACTTGCACTGCCTTGTGAGTATCGTGGCACAATTAAAGAAATTGTGGCTGATTTAAGTGAACGTTATACCAATAGATTCTTTCGTGAAATATGGCGCCCACGCACAGGCGACTATGATCATTCAGGGTGGGCACTGGTAGATGAAATTAACAAATCAAATCCTGAACGTGTGCTGGATGTGGGCTGTGGGTATCATCCCTTCAAGGGCCGCATACACAATATCACAGGCATTGATCCGTACAATGACGCAGCTGACTATGAAGTAGACATACTGGATTACAAAGTCAAACCTGAGAGTTATGATGTTATTATTGCGTTAGGATCAATCAACTTCAATTCACAAGACGAAATTGAAGAACGTTTTGAACATTGCGTTTCATTATTAAAGCCCGGCGGTAAATTTTACCTGCGGGCCAATCCTGGTATCTCACACAAGACAGGTCTGTATGTGGATATCTTTCCGTGGACATTTGAAGTGGTAAATGCATTTGCTGAACGCTACCGCTTACGATTGGAAACGTTTAAAAAAGAGCCTGCTGAGCTGGGGCGTCTTTATTTTGTGTACAGCAAGCAGTGAGCTTATTTTCCTGTTGCTCGTAGTGCCGCGCCTTTGTTGAAGCTGGGGCTCCAGCTTGCGGCTCGTGAATTGTGAATTGCCTTTGCGTGAAGACCATTCGTATCCAGCACGATGTCCTGAACAGTCTTTGGTACACTCAGATCCTAAAAAACTCAGTTCATCTAACTGTTCTTCTTTTACACCAGGCGGCTTCTTGGCACGGTTCACAGTGATTCTTAAAAATTCTTCTTGATCAGTTGGCTTGGGTTTTGCAGGTCGATCTTTACCAGGCTTGTAGTCTTGGATGCCTTTGTACTGTGCAATAGCAGCCTGCTTGGTAATTTCCGCAATGAACTCGCCTGCTCGCATTAGATTATTCCGGCTGCTGACTGAATGCTCTTGATGTCTGGTGTTGTTTCGTACACGGGTTTTGTTGCCATGCCAGCAGCAATGCGCCACTCGTTGAGATCTTTTTCGTTACTGTCTCTGTAGTCACGCGGGCTCAATGGAACCAATTTGGCAAACGTTTCTGGATCCCAAGGATACTCTTTGTTTTTGTAGACCATGGTCCAGTCACTGGGATCAAACTCTGTCAGAGTAGACAAGTCACTCAACAGCTCTTGAATTTGACCCGGTGAAGCGGTTCTTCTGCGCATTTCCACGTACACAAGGAATCTGTTGGGTTTGATTTCGCCGGGGCTTTGATCGGCATCCAGCACAAAATCATAGCCTTTTTCAAACCAATCCACTAGATCTTTTGCAGCGGCTTTGTCTCGGGTGAAAAAGCTGGCCACAATGATATCGTCATCGTCGCCCATTTTTGCAGCAAAATCGTCAATATGGATCGTGGGCTTGAGCATGCCCTCGAGATCCTTGAATTCCAACGCTTCAAATAGCGGCTGGGGCTTGCGGTTGTTGAATTGATTGTTGTGCATTTTGAGAAATTTGATCACTTTGGTATTGATCCTGATCAAGATCTTCTTGATAGGCATCATCGATATCTTGAAGATCAATTTCTTCATCTTCAAGCTCGATACTTCCTGTACGGATGTCGGAAATAAGGTTTTTAGGAATGGTAATCTCTACCAACCAAACTTTCTTTTCCACCAATCTAGCAGTGTGTGTGCCGGGCTGATAGTCAGATGGTTCTTCCACTTTGATGGGAATCTTCATGTTGGTTTTTTTGAATTTGACTTCACAATCAAATGGCAGCAAACGTCTGCCGCCGCGTGGGTCGGGCATGAGATTTTCTGGCCACATAAAGATACAGCTGACTTTGTAGCGTGTGATGTCTGGGCCCTGTACCAGCTCGCCTTTGTTCCAGTTACGAAACGCATACAAGTCTAATTCGTCTAACACTCGTTCAAAGTCTAGTAATGTAAGCAAGCTGCCTTCGCTCATGTAGATGTCGC
>Ga0208974_1001013_pt1 | contig 11173 bp, 30 predicted proteins | sample GreLakmeER15MSRF_FD_187699 | JGI IMG/M metagenome (GOLD analysis project Ga0208974, IMG submission 187699) | Freshwater lentic microbial communities from great Laurentian Lakes, MI, USA - Great Lakes metaG ER15MSRF (SPAdes) | ecosystem: Environmental > Aquatic > Freshwater > Lake | place: Great...
ACAAAGAGAAACGAAGCTGGACACTCATCGAATACGATAGTAAACTGGCTTGCATATTGGGTGCAGGCGATGCTACCAGCAATCCGGATATCACATGGAACTAATAATCAAATTTTATAATGGAGAAACTAAATGAGCATAACACACGCAGTACCACTTTCAGAAAAAACATTCACACAAGAACATGTGGAGATTTCAAAACAATATGTCAATCCAAAAGTTTGGCCAGGTCTATACGATAACAAAGCACTTAAAATAAATTTCAAAACGTTAAAATTTATTGACCGCCGTATTATGGACATCAAAGATATGTTGTACGATATTCCGGATTCTGAGTTACACAAGTATCCAGATAATATGCAAGACCATATTAAAAGACACAAGTTTATGATTCAAGCGGCTCGTTCAAACGGCCGTGGTATTAACGCACCAAAAGTATGGCAAAGTATGCGCCAATATGGTTATGAACTTTCTCATATACCAATGTGCGTCATCGGAATGATGGACAACAAAAAACATTTTAATGACGGCCGTACTCGACTAGAAGAATTGGAACAACAAGGTTTCACAAACGTAATCGTAGACTACTATACCTGTGCAGACTGGCATTCATTTACCTCGTTTGCATTGTTCCGTAATCCACCAGACAAAGCCCGTTCACCACAGACACTGGCTGATGTTATCTTCAATGGTACTACAGAAATCAAAACAGGCCGTCTTGCAAAGACTAAAGAAGCAATCGAAGATTATGTGAGACTCGTCACAATGGATGCATATGACGAACACAACTTTGGTAAAATTGTCAAAGGTATTTTAAAAGGTAAATCTGGTCAATCTTCTTCACACTCAAACAAAGAGGCTGACGATTGGATGATAACGAATGGTTATCTTAACAATATCAAAGACAATGGTATCTATTACCTTGTTGTTGCCGCAAATTCTAAATCATCTTCTATTGTTGCTGGTGCTCACGAACTACATCGCCTACAGAAGGCCGGTCACAAAGTTAACGAACTCAGACTCGTTATCAATACAGGTACACTTAAGGGTGCTAATCCAGAGGCCTCATGGAAATCAACTATTGATTCTTTCAGAACAACATATCATAGTAACATAGACCTCATTAAGAATTCACATTTCACATTGGCTCAATACAGAAATATCATCAAACTATTCGGTGCTATTCCGACCGTACATTCTATGGCACAGACATATCCACTAAACAAGATTGTTGAATTCAATAAAATCTTTACCAAAAAGCACAAGACTTTTGTAGACCTAGGTATGCAGAACAGTCTGACTGAATTCTTGGGTATATAATATGAACAAACTATCATTACAACAAGAAAACCTGTTAGCAATCAAAGAATTCTGTGACAAGTATCCAGAGGCCGATTATGTTACTATCTCCGTAGACAGTTCATCTGGTATCGGTTCAATCGTCAAAGTCTCACTACCAACTGTTGTCAACGGTGATTTCGTTATCATAGAGAAGACCATTGTAGACGAAAGTGGTTGGTAATGAATGAACGATTTAAACAACTATCAATACAGGCTGGTTTCCCTGAGTGGTCAAACCATGCCATTGAATTCGAACTAGAACAGTTTGCCGAGTTGATTGTGTTTGAATGTATAAAACTCGCAGTATTCAAAGGTGACGCAACAACAGGCAAAGCAATCAAAGAACATTTCGGAGTAGAAGAATGAACGAAAGAATTAAAGAACTTATTAACGAAGCCACTTCTTTCAAAGAAGGACTTATTGAAGGAAAATACGACATTGAGGTCTTTGACAAAGAAAAGTTCGCCGAGTTGATTGTGAAGAAATGTGCCAACATTGTTTGGGACGATGCCGAGAATACAATGAGCTCGGAGGTTAATGATGCTGGTTACAAGATTATTGAATACTTCGGAGTAGAATAATGAAAGTAAGTGGTATTAATGCCGCAATGGCACACAAAATCGAACTACAGAAACTTGTACACCAAGAGACAATCAAACAACAACAGATTAAAGTAATCAAAGACCGTAAAGAAGAAATAGAACGCATGAGACCACAGGACCTTAACAAAGGCCAAAACATTGATGAGATGGTATAATGAAACACAGTGACGTACAGAGAGCCATAGAGAACCTTGAGAATGCTTTGAGAGTGCATCCAGATAAAGGCTATGAGATTGGTTCATTAGAAGAAGCACAGAAATTTGCAGAAAAGCGTGGGCTGGTCCTGGAAAAAAATTTAGAATCCTTAGAAACCGGTCCAGAAAATAAAAAATTGGAAAAAAGAGTTTGACCAGGTGGCACTTTTTTAGCTAATCACATATCCACCGCACCCCCATCCCTCACCGCTACTGCTGTCCTACTGCTCCACAGCAGAGCCAAAAAAAGGGGCACTACCACCAGAGCAGTGCCCCAAACTCTCCCCTATCCAGCCGAGCCTCAGGGGGAGAGAAGCGAAAACCTTAAGCAGCCACAGCCAACCGAATAACCTTTGCCATTTTGCGGCCGTGAGCAATATAACCTACAACCGCTACATCCTTAGAATAACAAGCACGGCAGCCAGAGCATTTGCCATTAGTAGTTGGTGCCGTGCATACCTTAACACCAGCAGGCACTGCCATACCTTCTGGCAGTATAGTGCTGCCATGTACACCAGCAGTAAAGGTGCCATCCACAGCGTCACTGCTAGGGCGTACCATTACATTAGGCAGAGCAGCCATTTTGGTGAGCACCTGCTGGTACTTAGCGAATTTATGCATCCGTGTTGGCAACCAGTGCTTGACGTGGGGGGTGCGTACCATGACGGCGTACATTTTAAGAGCAAGAGCAATGGAGTACATATCGCCAGAATCAAACCAGCGGAAGTACTTTTGCTTTTTGAGAGCACCAACCATAGTGTCCACCCAAGCATCATCCTGCCATGCTTGCTTATTATCGAAGCGCACTTTTTTGGTACCAGGGAAATTGTACGTGCCTTGCGTGGCGTAGCAACCAGCACAAGCGGGAACGAGCTCACCATCCGCACCAATAGAACCTTGGCAGGTTTCGAGAGCTTGTAACGACCAGCTCATGATATTGTCGAGCTTACTGGTTTTGGATAATTTGTTCATTTCGCTTTGCTTTCTTGATTTGATGGAGTAATTATACCACAACCAGTGAAAATGGCAACCTAATACTTTTTAACTCAAGCCACCAACTGGAGTATTATCTCGGCACCTCTAGTACAAGCACCAGCACAAGCGCTTGCCACCGAGAGGACAGCTGTGTTATAATACGCACCGACTAAAGAACCAGCCACAAAAATGAATACATTCATACTAACTCCTAAACTGTTAACTTTTGTTTTCAATTTGCTGGTAATTTTTCAACCAGCGACCTCCGGGATCCGATCCCTTCGTCTTACATCCGAGCGCCGGTGTTGGCACCGGCTTTTGGTGTTGCTGCGTTCCTCGCAGCACCCGAATGGTTACGCTGTTGCTTTGCGTGCCATGATGGCAGCAGCAATAGCATTGTCCTCAGCACCGAAAACCACACCCTTAGAGGGGCGCTTGTTGGCTTTGATTGCTTTGGCGCCTACAGCACCAACCTGCTTTGCAAGCAGTTTAGCAAGGCGTGCTTCTGCCTTTGCAATAGCAGCTGCCTGCTTTGCTTCACGGTCGACAATTTTAGAAGCATTTGCTGCTTCCTTTTCAACCTTGACCTTGACGGCCAAAAAAGCAACCTCTGATTTGAAAAACTTCAAAGAAGCACGAGCAGAGGCCAATTCAGCGGCGAGGGGGGAGAGAGCTTTTGACATTTTGTTTCCTTTTTGATTTGATGGATGAATTATAACCGATTTTAGCCGTTTAGGCAACCTGAGTACTTTTTTCTTCAAGCATTTCACTCAAGATATATTTTGCAATATTCATGAGCTTGCGGGACTGGTCGAGCGCCTGTGCATGGTTGAAGGACTGGAGCTCTTGAGCGTCCGACAATATGCTCATGCACACCATTTCCAGACCACTGTAGCGGGCGGTGATGCTTTGCATGTACTGCTCACGGATATCAGCTGTTGACATACCGTAGCACTGTTTTTCGAATTCTGTCATTTTGTTTCCTTTTCGATTTGATGGACAAATTATAACCGATCCTATAGGAAATGGCAAGCATTGTCTGTAATAGTTGACCAAATTGGTGGATTATCCTCTTGCTCGCTTATTGATACCCACACAAGCAAGCTTAACCGCTTTTGCGCCCATATTGGAAATGGACCCCTTGATAGCAGGGAAGGTGCGCTCACCCTTACGTGGCGCTCTGGCGGCATACACCGTCACCAGAAAACCTTCGGGAGCTGTATAAGTGGAGAGGATACGGGGCATTGCTTTCTCGCTTTCTTGATTTGATGTACAAATTATAACCGATCCTGCAGGTTTTGGCAACTGTAAACTTTAGTACTCCATCGGGGCAACTGAGAACCTTTGCGCTATATTGCCAACCTGTCTGGTTCCTGTATAATAGCACCTATTCGAAAGCAGACTGGGGTGGACGCTGGGGCTGGGCGTTGAAAACGGAAGTACTCTAGCTCGGCAATGGAGTACTTTTTCAGTATATTGCCAGTCTGTCGGTTTTAGTGTATAATTAGCACATATTTTGAAAACGAAAGGTTTACAATGGGCAAGATGTCAGAAATTAGTATTCAATTACAAGAGTTGGAAGAAATGCTGTATACTTTTGGTTTAGGCCATGAAGAATTCATTCAGGAATGCAAACTTTTGTGTGAATTGGGGTTCGCTGATGAAGTCCAATGTATTATCTATGAATTTGAAACAAAAGTATTCAACGGCGAACTCGAAAACTTCTGAGTAATACTATGGTTTTCACTGAGAGAACCATTGTAATGCTTTGAGGTGCCATCGCAGGCAAAGTCTAAGACCTTTTACTTACACCTAACTTGCGAATTCTGGTGCGCTGGTAACACTAAAGCACTACAAACAACACAAAATTGCACAAAATGACACTTTTTCAGTATATTATGCGGAATATGATAACTTTCTCAGTACACCTGGACGTAGGTTACAACGGAAGTACTCATTAACATTTCAGGTAAAGTTATCCACAGCATATCCACAGCAACGAAGTTATTCTGCGACTTATGCACAAATTGCCCACAGACTTATCCACAGCATATAATATGAATACTATAGTACTCCATGGCCATAATGTAAGACTTTTCTCTTATATTGCCATTTCATACAAAACCTGTATAATGTACATTTTACAACAAACAATGATGAAAGTGCGAAAATGAATACTTTTGATAACAATTTTGACTTGGGTATTTTTGCAGATACAATTTACAATGCATCGGAAAGTATTATTGCTGAGACTGAAAATGTAGAAGATGGTTTTACTGGCGATATGTTGGATGTAATACATTTTTCTGACATAAGAGAATCTGCTGAGGAATTACAACTTTTGATTGACAGGTTTGGCACTTTGGAAGAAATTAAGAACGAAAGTATTAATTTGTACCAGAATGTTAAGTATATCTTAGAACATTGTGAAAATGAAATCTTTAGTTCTACTGATACTGAGATAATGAATTCTTTTGGTAACATTAGAACTTATGTTGACATTATACGTGAATCAGTTAATACTTTAGTATCAGAGCAGTCGGCTTGAGAACTATAGTACTCAGGTTGACAAGTCTCGGATTCTATGATACAATGGTATTTTAAAAAGGTTGCGAAATGACAAAAAACGAAACTATAGCACTCATTATTGAGTCTATTGTAACTACTGGGTATTCAGATGCGGATCGATTTATAGAATATATTACTATGATTCTGCCGCAAATGAGTACGGAAGAATTACAAGAAGAATTAGAATTGTTGGAAGATAATACTATTGGTCTCAGTCAGTAACAAATTAAGTAAAAGGTACTAAAAATGAAATTAATTGAATACTTTGGTTTCTATCGTTCAATCGGTAGACGTTCCGCATTACACGGCGTGCCTATCGGTGAACTGGATAATGTAAGACTTTTGTTTGCAAAAGCCGGCAAGAAGGTAAAGTTTCGTTTTCGGGGTCCACGTGCTCATAACACTTTCCGTTCACCGAACACCAAACAATCGACCTGTTTAAAACGGGATGCTACTACTTTTGCAGTATACCCACGATAGTCAGGTAATACTGTAGTACTCCAGCAAACAAATGGAGTACTATGGTATTAGGTTGCCAAGTCAGGTAAAATCTGGTATAATTGTGTTTTTAATCAGTGAGGTAAAATAAATGCGTGATATGATAGAAGAAATGGTGGACGAATTGTTGGATGCTGACGGAACTGTAGAAGTTGCAGGTTCTATATTTTCTCGTTCCGCTATTTTGCGTGAGTTAGACCCCACTGCTTATCGTATGCTTTGCAATGATACCGCTGATGCACTTATCGAAGATTTGAAAGGTGAGTTAGATTATCTCGGCGAAGATGGCGATTTTGACGAGGTGCAAGATTTGAAGGATCGTATAAATGAATTGGAGAATATTTAATGGGTAATAATGTATTGTTTTTTGAGACCCGTTCACGGGCAATGGTTTTAGTTGCTGAATTGGTTAATTTGGTACAAAACACTGAATTGTCACAAGCAGATATGGATGAGATATTCATGGATGCTGTTGAGATGATTCACGAATCACAACCAAACTAAGGTAAAATTATGAATATGCAGTTAGTTCATTTGGCGATTGACCAAATCCGTGACGATATGGATTCTGGTGATTATACAGCAGTTGAAGAATTGCTGAAAAAACTCAGTAATGATGTATTGTATTCCTTCTTAGGTGAAGATAGACAAGAAATTGCAGATTCTTATGAATCTCAATATGATGGCCAGCCTGACGAAGCACAGGAATGGCATGATTTTGACCCTGATTGTTAATAGGAGGTAGTATGAAGGTAAAATTGCCGTTTGATTGTATGATACTCGACAAGGAATCTGTCGAGGTAAAAAATCCGTTCTCTGGTGAAGGTGTAATGTTGACGCCCGAAGCGGTAGCAGTATATGACACCATAATGGGTTGTGAGATGACAGGCGACTATAAAATGGTTCGCAAAGGACTGGATTGGTTTCGCAAACATTATCCAGCAGAATATATGGTTCTATTAGATTAAGGTAAAAGTAATGACTAACTCAGAATTGAGAGATAAACTCGAGCAGGCACAGGCATTGTTGTCCGATGTATATCATTGGGCAGATATGCCTTTGTCTAATGGTTTGCAAATATCGCCATTAAAGACCAATGCAGAAATTGCATCGGCTATGAGTGTTGCTGATTCGTGCATTTTAGATGCGTTGGATGCATTGGAGGATATGGATGAATAAAATCATTAACGAATTATTCAACCGTTCAGGCGGTTGGACGGAGGTGTGTGATGTATCAGGTGAAGAAATTCTAACCTATAACGAGCACTTGGATCCTGAGAAATTCGCTGAGTTGATTGTTCGGGAATGTATGCTTATCTGTGAAGATGTTATGAAAAAAGATAATTCTGCACTTGGGTGTTGGAGTGAAATCAAAAGAAAATTTAGGAGTTGAAGAATGAAAGATTTAAACTGGTTGTATATGTTGGACGTGTTGTCAGGTGCTAAATTCAGCAATTATGGTTTGCAGTGTTTGGCTGAATTGAATATTGGCGAAGTTAAATCACGGAAAGAATATCCGTTATTGACCAATCGGTTGTATACACCAACAAGAATGGAAAAGTTTGCAATGCAATAATACTTGACCTAGGAGATGGAGTACTTTAGTATTAAGGTTGCCATTACCTAGGATTCATGTATAATGACACATTCAATAGGAGATATTATGGAATTTCAAACTGGTAAACCCCCACAAACTGCCATGTATTTGGTCGACCGTGGGATGCAAGGTAAATATTATCGTTGGTATGATGCAGAAACCGATGCATGGTCAATGTGTGGTGCTGATATGACAGAAGCATTGTCATTTGTTGGTCGCCCATCGCCTGTTGGTTTCTTCCCATGGGTAGGTCCTATGACTGGTCCTCGATTCAACCCTACTACAGGTGTTTCTGATCCTGAAGTTAAGACGCCAAAAGTTGCCAAAGCCAAACCTGCATCACGTAAGATGGCACGCCAACGCACAGTGACACCAACCAAACTCGTTATTTCGAAAGTTGGTAATACCACTGTTGGTTCTATTGTAAAAGGCACTAAAACAACTCATCCTGATGGTACTGTATTCTTCCGTGAGGATCGTCAAAAGTGGATCGCTATGATGAATGGCAAACAAGAAGCAGCACGGCCAACACCTGAAGCGTGTTTGTCGTTTTTGAAGAAAAAGTATAATGTGGAAGGCATTGTGTTAAAATGATTAAGACTAAAAAAATTGCAGGTTGGGAAGATTATTCAATTAGTAACGATGGTCGTGTGTTCTCAAATAAGCGTGGTGGTGAACTGGTTGAACTGACTCAAACCAAAGGCACAACTGGTTATTATAATGTTGGATTTTCTAATAAAAAAGAAAAGAAAACATTTCAAGTCCACCGATTGGTTGCAATATCATTTATAACCAATCGTAAAAATTTGGAGATTGTTAATCATTTAGATGGCAACAAACTGAATAATGATGTATCCAATTTAGAATGGACTACCCGTGGTGGTAATGGCAAACACTTCGGTCAGAAGTTGAGTAAAGCACAATCTGCTGAACGCAAAGCCAAAAAAGAAAATGAAATGAAATCAAAACTTTCTATTATAGATTTTTCACATTCTGCTTGCACTGCCAATCCTGAATTGTTTCATTCAATTTATAAAACTGTTATGGGAGTTTAAAAATGGGTTTAGATATGTACGCATTCCGTGTCAAAGCGGAAGATGTGATTGATGATTTTAATGTGCGTGGTCAGGATGCTGGTCGTGAAGATGATTTAGAAGAATTGGCATATTGGCGTAAGCATCACGACCTACACGGATGGATGGAACGCCTGTATCGTTCAAAAGGCGGTGATAAAGAATCATTTAATTGTGTGCCTGTACGATTAACCAAAACTGATTTGGACATATTGGAACATGATGTGTTGAATGGCAAACTGCCTGAAACACAAGGGTTTTTCTTTGGCACCAATCCGCCTGATGCATGGACAATGGAACAGGATATGAAATTCATTGGTTCTGCCAAACTTGCCATTGCTCAAGGCGATGCCGTTTATTATGATTCGTGGTGGTAATATCAAACTGATAATTGAACTGATATTAATTGGTTCAATTATTGGTTGTGCTCAAACTGGCCAAAATGATGATATGACCAATGCCAAAATCAAACAAATGAACACAATGAGAAATCCTGTGTGTCGTGAGGTTGGTTCGTATTTGTATTGTAATGAAAGATGATATGAAAGAAATTATTTGGGCAGGCATTTGGATTTTACTCACTGTAGTGGTAATCAGTGCATATCAGGATTTGAGTGAAACAAGTGACCGCAATATTATCCGTAAAATGGTATATAATTGTGAAAAGGACTTGCCAAGAAATCAACACTGTTATATAATTGCGGTGCCCCCCAGTAAGGATTAATTATTAAGGACATATATGAAAGAAGTAACTATTAAATTGGATTGGAATACTGTTGATGGTATCGTACAGACGGAATTGCAAAGTACCTACGAATCACTAAAACAAGATATGTTGAATCGTGCTGATGGTCGTGGTTTTGCAATATTTGATATTGATGAAGCCAAGGACATTGGTGAAATTGCAGAGCATTTGTATTGTTTGGAACGTGTTATGAAATATTACGGAGTGGATGTATGAAGTATGAATTAGAACTTTTGTATGCACAAGATTTTGCATTAGATTCCGCTCTCCGTTTCCTATCTGGTCAACCTTGGGTCATGTCCAAGACTATAGAACGCATTTCCAATGATGATGGACTGGATCCAGACCTCTTGGAACTGGCGTTGGCAGTCTTATTTGCACCTGCCGTAGTACACGTAGCGACAGGAAAGTCCGTATAATATATGGATCTGGAAACATTCACGCACCGCTGGAATGACACGGTTGTCACATATGATGAGTACAAAAAACTGATTGCAGCGCACCAGGAATGGGTGGACGCACAGGAAAAGCAGGCCGCAATGGTTGCTGAAGCAGAGAAACCGAAGCGTTCCAAGAAGAATACTTGACCGGTCTGCTTGAGTACTAAAGTATTAGGCTTGCCTTTTCTGCCAGAACCTGTAGAATACGTAGTATTGATTGATTAGGAGTAACGATGATTGATGTGAAATTTGTTGGTGGTAAGTATGTTGCTGTTATCAACGGCAAAACTGTAAAGCGTTCAAACAAGGCGCATATGGATTATGTCATCCGTAAGGCACAATCAGAATCCAATTCTGTTGCACCTGTGCTTGAGTCCCGTTTCAGTATCAACCAACGCTTTGGTTTTGTATCTGATATGGTTACTATGCTCGCTAACGGCGCACAAGCATCCGTTGTTGTGACTGGTCCTGGTGGTCTTGGCAAGTCTTTCACTGTGTCACAAACACTGACAGCACTTGGTTTCAAAGATGTATCCGTGCTAGAAGATTTCGCTGTTGGCACGATCCTAAAGACTGCCAAGACTTTCCGTGTTATCAAAGGTTATTCAACACCTAAAGGCCTGTACCGCACGCTTTATGAGAATAAAGACGGCGTTATTGTGTTTGATGATTGTGATTCTGTACTCAAGGATCCTACATCATTGAACCTGCTCAAAGGTGCGCTTGATTCATATTCACGCCGTATCATTTCATGGCGTGCTGATATCAAAGATGAAGATTTGCCTACATCCTTTGAATTCAAAGGTCGTGTTGTGTTTATCTCCAACTTGTCCGCATCCAATATTGACCAGGCTATCCTGACCCGTTCATTGGCTGTTGACTTGTCTATGACCACCAAACAAAAGGTTGAGCGTATGCGTCACCTGTTGTCTACAGGTGAGTTTATGCCTGAGTTTGACAAATCAGTCAAGGCAGATGCTATGAATTTGATTGAGAAGCACCAAGATTCAGTCAAAGAGTTATCGCTCCGTACGCTGATTCAGGTAACAAAGATTCGCCAAGGCGCAGGTAAAAACTGGTCTGATTTGGCTGAGTATGCAATTTGTGGTTAATCAGGTGACAGAATTTGAAAAGATTATG
>Ga0208974_1001015_pt1 | contig 11149 bp, 17 predicted proteins | sample GreLakmeER15MSRF_FD_187699 | JGI IMG/M metagenome (GOLD analysis project Ga0208974, IMG submission 187699) | Freshwater lentic microbial communities from great Laurentian Lakes, MI, USA - Great Lakes metaG ER15MSRF (SPAdes) | ecosystem: Environmental > Aquatic > Freshwater > Lake | place: Great...
TACGTCCACGCAGATCAATGCGGATTGGGTTCTTGAATACTTTGATCTCACCTGTGCCGAAAGGTCGGAACGCATACATCTTGCTCTTGCCATCATCCAGCAAGTACACACCGTTGGGTGTGGAGTCCTTGTAGTCAGTAGTTTCAGCAAACCATTTCATTTGGGCATGCTTTCTACCAAAGTTTTCATAATGGCTTGCATGCGAACCAGACCCTGCTCGGGTGTTTCTTGTGGCACACAAGCGGCCACAACCTTTTGTTGCTGGAACTTCAAGGCCGCGGTTTCACAGGCCTGAGCAGTGGAATATTGCCCTACGTTTTGTGTGCCGGTGGCCAAAATTAAAATCACAGTCCACATAATCAGTTCCTCTTTTGCATGATACTGGCCAGTACTTCACGGGCTTGAGCGAAGTCTGTAATTTCGGGTTCTTGATATTCTGCTGGCCGAGCCACAGGCCGGGGCCAGGTGTCATAAGATTGTGTCCACGACATCTTGAACCAGTAGTCTTTTGGATCTATCATTACATTGTCCAAAAAAGTTCTGAGGAGGGTGAGCAAGATCTAGGAGTATTCACATCCTCTTGATATTCTTGGCCAGTCATAAGATTAGTGCGGGTAACCATCCGGGGTTTGTAACTTTTGGTGTCTATGATAGCAAGTTCAGAGATATTCCAACCTGACTTGCGGCAAAGACGAGTGCGGGTGGCCATTGCGGCACCGAAAGTTTTGTACGCACGAGTTTTGTTGGGACCGTCGTTGACAATAAGACCTGAACCTTTGCTAACAACATAATAACTGTGACTCATTTCTGGCTCCTTTTAGTTTCTATACAAGTATTATAACCGATTGGGAATTTCTGGTCAACCAAAATTAATTGGCCATCAGCGTGATCTGCACGTCGATTCCCTCGTGGGTGATACCAACACCTACCGGGCGACCTTCGCCTGTAAAGGCACTGTGACGGCGATCGTAAGCCAATTTTTGGATTGCCAGGCGCAGAGCCGCACCATGTGTTACTGTGGCTGTTTTTGTGTAGATGTCATTGATGGTGCCGTACATGCCAAAACCGTTGACTATGAAACGAATTCGGGTGCTGTTACTAAAACCTGCTACGTGGCGCATTTGGGGCTCCTGTTTTGTTACTCTATGTCTATATTATAGCAAAAGAGCCATTATTGGTCAACCGAAATAGCACTAGTTAAAAAGTAGTACTTTCGTACACACTATTATACACCTGATCTAGGGGTATATTGTGCTGATTATAGCCCTCAACCACCATGTTAAAATAGCCCTGACCGGGCAGGCTATCCAGATTCCCGGGTTGCATGAAGTAGGTTTCGGCCATGACAATACGATTGTCATGGGCCACCCTGAGACTTCTGCGGTTGTAATAGTGCGGATACCCTTCCAGTCGATCCAGGGCATTTAGATGAAAATCATCAATGGTCCACAGTACTCCGTCCACATAGGAGCCCCGGCACTTGACCACATCAGCGTGGGTTGCAAATCTAAATATCCGGTCAATCAGGCGGGCGTGACCCAGGCTCAGAGCCCCGGGGCAACGCTGGGCCATTTCTGACCGATTTGTGTTCATTCCATACGCGAAGTAAAGCATACAAGTATTATAGCAAAAGATGAATTATTGGTCAACCGTTTAGTGAGCGGTCACTAAAACTAGTAGAAACCACGAGTTTTTGTGCAGTGCAATATTGTCTCGTGGTAAATACTGAGAAGGAGAAAATAAATGTCACAAATGTTTATTCAATTAATAGAACGTCTTGCTGAGATGTTCCCCAAGCAAAATTACCAGTCTCGCTTGGAACAGTATTTGGGCACCAAATGCATCGCCAGCGCATCGGACGTAGATTACTGGTCACGCCAGTACCACAAACAATCAGATAGGAATTTCTTATGAAACAATTTTTAGACTCAATTTGGAATTTTCTTGAAGCCATGGGCGAAGCTCGTGCAGCCTCAGTGTTGGCCAGAGCTGGTAAAATATCCGAAGCCAAAGCAATCTACGGAAAATGATTGCAGATCTATTGATGCTGTGTCGATGGGCACGTGAAGGTTGGGAAGTTCATCCCTAATGTGGGGTTAATAACCAGCCTTGCCCCGATACTCGGTGATACCATTGATAAAATGGTTCGCGAATTATCAACACCTTATTATTGACCAAATCTTGATATTTGGGTAGTATTTCAATACCGTCAATAACAACAGTATCACACTTGGTTGTATTAAAAATTAGAGGATCATGCAGTTTGGCCCAGGTGGTCTTGCCATCCGTAACAATCTCTAATTGCAGCTCAGTAGCCAGCAGATCTAAAAAGTTCTTCATATTCTGGTAGATAAGTTATAATGCTGTTGCCTCTGTTTGATTCTAGTCGTTTTAAATATTCAACCAAGTCGGGCAATCTCCAACTTTGATCTGGTTCTGATTTCAAGTAATTTACATAACTCTGCAGGTCTTGCACAATCTGTTGCTGAGCAACATTGGGATTTCGAATATTTAATATAACACTATGATCAACATGATGATGGTCAATCCAATGTTGTAAATCTGCAATGATCTGTTCTCTGTATTCCAGGGGCAATACTGCCGGACGTAGAAATTTAGGTTCATTAAAAAAATCACAACTTTCCACAGCAATGTTATGATGCCAGGCATATTCGTAGATGCCTAACATGTGTCCAACCGTGAGTGCTGTGGGTGTGATTCTAAATTGCAACCACCAGTTTTGTTGCTTGCCAATTTTAATCCATCGATCTAAATTTTCAAACATGTTTGGCAAACACACAGGATATCTCACATAGTCGTTGACAATTTTAAAACTTTCTACACTCATTCCAAGGTTCACTCCTTGAAATTGTTTTAACAGCTCAACTACATCATCTCGCCACACACTTAAATTTGTAGTTAAGCCAATAGTGGCACTTTGGTGCAACCCGGCTTGAATCAATGCTTCAAGAATAATTTTGAATGCAGGAGTGATCAATGTTTCACCACCAATAAAATGTAGATATTGAATATGGGGGCTTGCAATTAGTGCATCAATTAATTGCTGTACCAAAGCAGGATTGTCAGTCCAGTTGGCAGGAGGCATTGAGTCAACAATACCAATCTTTTTAAATTCTGTAGCCAGTCGAGAACTCCAGCGTGGAGTACAAAAAATACAGGCACTGTTGCAATAGTTGCCAAGATCTATTTGCCAATCTTGTGGCATTTGAGACGTTGTGCTGCCCTGGGCAAATTCAGCCACCCAAGGGCTTGATGCTAGTGTTTTTTCAAACTGCTCTAGTTGTACGCCTGTCTTGAGCAGTTGTTTTTGTCGACCACTTATCTTACCATGCTGTTCCATGTGTGTGCATTCAACGCACCCTGCTGGAGACTCTCCGTTGAGTAACTGTTGTCTGATTGGAATCATACGTTGTTGAAAGAATTCAACTGGCGTTATATCATAAATGTTATTGGCAGGATCGTGTTGATCTTTAGTAGCCCAACGACAGTATTCATAGTGTCCGGCATTGTTGATTCTCATATGGAACCATGGGCTGGAACAAAATGTTTCTTTTAGGCTCATTGACGCTTGTCAAGTATTTTGTCCACTAGTCCGTAGTCCAAGGCTTCTTGAGCACTCATAAAGAAGTCACGTTCCATGTCTGCACTCAACTGCTCAAAGGTTTTACCCGCTGAGTTGTGCTTGACATAGATCGTGGTAAGATATTCTTTCATCTTTTGAATTTCACGTGCTTGGATTTGGATGTCTGTGGCTTGTCCATGAGCACCACCTGATGGTTGGTGAATCATGTGTCGGGCATGGGGCAGGATCATACGCTTGCCCGCGGCTCCTGCTGTACTTAGCAGACTTCCCATGCTGCAGGCCTGTCCCATCACAATGGTCTGCACATCACACCGGATAAACTGCATGGTATCATAGATGGCCATACCTGCTGTTACACTTCCGCCGGGTGAGTTGATATAGAGACTGATATCTTTGTCAGGGTTATCACTTTCCAAAAACAACATTTGTGCTACCAGCAAACTGGCGGTGTGTTCCGATACTTCTGTGTCCAGCATGATCACACGGTCTTTAAGCAATCGGCTGTAGATGTCATAACTGCGTTCACCTTTTGAAGTTTGTTCAAGCACGATTGGTACTAGATTTGGCATGGGGTCTCCTTGTTGAAAGCATAAGTATAACATTATTCTTGGAAAAAAGCAAATGCATGATACTCTAAAATTATTCGATTCAATTACAGACAAAGGACCCAAGGTACAGATGATGATACTTGAAGCTGAATTAGACACCGCAGTTGCGGCACAGCCCGCAGTTGCAGAACCTGTCCAACCCGTTTACGCTGACAAAGCAGATTACGAAAGTATGATTCCAGCATTGTCAGAATGGTTAGAGCAAGCCGGAGTTGAAAATGCCAAGAATAAAATAGAATACAGCAAGAAATCTGGACGGTTACCGGTGTTGCGTATCAGTGATGTAACACCAGCACAACTAGAGCAATCTGCTGAAGGATTGAGCTTGACTTCGGCGCCCGTCTCTGACCATCAGGCCATATCCAGTGGGCAATTTAGCATTTACAGTTATACAGGGCAAGGCAAGACTTTTACCTTTGTTCTACGCGGAGTCAAGACCGCTGCCAGCTATGCTGGTGCCGCGGCCGACCTAGTGTTAAACCGCAAAGATCTTACCCCAGTTAAACTAGGCCTAGCCGGAGAATACTCAGACAGAAAAGAATTAGCCACTGCCACCAAAGAAGCCATCAAATCAAAAATCAAAAATGAGAGTTTGGCCAAGGCGCTAACCGAGTTAGTTGAGCTGGCTGAGAATCGCGGTTCAGGACAATTGAGTCCCGAGAGTCTGGAATACGTAAAACCATTCTTGGGCATGATCAGCCAAGACTTTGGCGAGATCTTGGCTCCAATTGCACTGGCCAACGAAAGCGAAGAAATTAGTTTTCCTGTGGGAAACGAAAAGTTGATCGACGTTACTGTGGGCGGCAACACACGCTACAGTGTCAAGGCCCTGGGTGGCTCAGGCACTAGTATGAACAGTTTGGGTAGCCTGCTGGACGAATACGACAAGACGTTGACTGACGAGGGCAAACAAAAAATGTTCCGCGATGCCATCAAGATTTGGGCCAGTACCAAAAAAGAAGGATCAGTTACTGATCGTATTTGTTTGGCCGCCAATCGAAATCAAACTCCTGAATATCTCAGCTATGTGGATATTCTAGGTGGCGAGTTTGACAGCTGGGCAGAACTAAAAAAACTGCTGAAGCCACTGGTTGAAAAATTAGATTACAAGGGATTTTTAGAAATGGTACTGCCTGCTACACAGGCCGGCCAATGGGGTAGCAATGTGGGAATGCCACAAGATTCAAATTATTACTTGGGACTGACAGCCAACAAACCCAAGCCTGGTATCGCAGGAAAATACAGTTACGACAACGACCATGTGGACGGTGCCGCCAACATCATTGCCTACTGTTTAGGCAAGGGCATTGAATATATGGTTCGTCGCGGGCCTAACCAACAACAATACAAAGATATCATGAACGACATGATCAAACAGTTGAATTGCCAACTGGGTCACGTGGACATTGACAATGAAGGACAACTGGTTATTACCAGCAAGCCATTTGGTAATCTAGACTTTGAATTTGATTATCACGCACCCAGCCACATAGCAGGCAACAATCGTCCCGGCTTCATGATAGTGCCGCCCAACGCGGGAGATGTGGGCAAGAAGAAAAAGAAAACCAACAAGCCCAGTGATTCTAAAGAAGCATCAACAGATGCTAGTGATATCGGAGATATTGAAAAACTTAATCAAATTGGTCGGGAACCTAGACTGTCTGGTCCAGGTGCTCGAGCATCCAGACAAAGTCAAGAGCCCGACTTTGATGAAAAGACTCTAGGGCGCAAGAAAAAAGGTTAATAAATAATGCCATGAAAACTTTCGAACAATACGTCAACGAAGCAGAAGAACAACTAAATCGTCGTGGATTCCTTAAAGGCCTAGCAGCTTTTGCGGCTAGTGCGGCGGTGCCTGCACCTGTAGTTAAAATGCTTGCAACGCCGGCAGGTGTTGCCACTATGCCTATCCCAGCCGGAATTGCATTGCTGAAAGGCATTCAAGATCATCTCGATCAATGGGACGCAGAGGACGACGATGATCTGTTTGATGCCCAGGAAGATATGGCCGGCGCTTTGGGTTTTGATTATATAGAGGCCGATCCTGATGCCGATAATGAATATGATATATCTGCTACAGATCAAATGTTTGATTTACTAGATTTGTATAGAACAAATCCCGAACTGGCGGCTGCTCAACTGATCAAACATCTTCAAAGTGCCTCTATCAATCCTGCAAAAGTAAAATCATCATTTACATCTCGAGCCGATGACCCGAGTGACTGGCGTTATCAAAATAAACTAAAGGAACCAGACGACAGTGAACCTTATGATTATTATGCTAGTAATACGCCAGAACAAAACAAAATTGTAATTTACAAAACCGACTTTGATGGAAATATTGGGGACACCTATGTTAGAGATAATCGTGAAACTGACCCAGTTGAAGAACTCAAACGTATAATAAGAAGTGATGGATCTCCTTCGGGTAGTCGTTTTCACAAATATACAAAATTCACAGCCACTAGCGGTGGTAAACCTGTAAAGATAGATCACGAAAAATATATCGATCCAAGCAAATTATCAAGTGCTCTAAGCCCGGACCAGGTACGCGAGAAAATGTATAAAATGTGGGACGCTAACATTGACCCAGATGACAACTCTTCAACGGACCTGGCAAACGTATCGCGTTTGGCCGGATTGGCAAAAGGAGTTGCTGGTGGGGGAGATCAAGAACCTGCCCCCACAGTCAAAGATATTGGCCCAGTTCAGTATGCCAAAGACACACCTGCATTACCGGCACCGACCCGACCTGAAGTTGATCTTACTCCTGATTTGAAATCAAAAGAAAAAGTACCAGTACAACGTAAAGGTGGCATGACCGAATCTACAGAACTGTCTGGTATACTAAAAAATGCTGGATTAAAAAGTTAACTCTTGACCACACTGATGTCATCGCAGATGCCCAGTGCTAGTGCTTCTTGGGCTGATAGCCAAATGTCTTGTGGTGGCAACAGGTTCGTGCGTATTTCTTCCCGGCCCAGTCCTGTACACAATTCATAGTGTGCAATCATTCGGGCCTGTGTGAGTTCAAACTCCCGCATGGTAGCAAACAACTCATGTGCCTTGCCTTCGTTGTACCAGGAGAATTGATGGCTTAGAATACTTGTGTTAGGCGTGAGCACCCGGCGTCCGTGAGTGCCAGAAATAAAGATCAAGAGTCCTGCTGATGCGATGGTACCTAGTCCCACAGTTTTAACTGGAATTTTAGAACTCATCATTACGTCAATCAAGGCAAAGGCCGCACCCATGTCTCCTCCGTTGGAGCAAATCATGAGTAGTAGTTCTTTTTTCTTTTTCTTGGTCACATAGTTTTCGTAAAGCAACCATTCCACAACTGGTTTGATACTTTCTTCATCTACATCGCCCATGAAAACATACATGCCGGAATCAGCAAGTGCTTGGGAGTGAGTTTGTTCTGTCGTGGTAGTTTCGATTATTGGCATGATCATAAAAGAGGAAAAGCGGTGTTTTTTGACACCGCTTCTATTTATACGCCGTTTATCTCAGCGTGGTTTGTCCAACTACAGCATTGGGTTTGGCCAATGCTTCGGCTCGTTTTTGACGGTATTCGGCGTTGTCTACTTCCAATAACTTGATTTCGCCTTCACTGGTTTTGGCAGTTTCAGGCACAGTCACTGGTGTAACCCGGCTTTGTGGGGCAAGCCTGCGCTCAAGTGTTTGATTGCTGTCTTGCTCTAACTTGATGTCACGTGCTTCGTTTGCATCCATATCACGCTCTGCGGCACGACCACGAATCTCTGCTTCACGTTGCATACGACTTTGATCTCTACGTGTTTGTATTGTGTTGTTGGCGCCTGTGGGCAGTCGCAATAACACATAGACCTTGTAGTATTGTCCATCATGTGTGACTTGACTGTCTACACGTTGAGCACCACTCAGTTCGCCACGTGCATTTTTGCGTGTGACTTGCTGGTAGTTTTCAATTGTAGCACTACCACGATCAGCTTTGAAACTGTTGGTCTGTGTGGTAATTCTAGCATACATCTGCTCAACCAGTTTTCGCTCTGCGGCCATACGTGCTTTGTCGTAGGCCATCTGCTCGTCAGTTGATGTTGCAGTGCCCACAGCAAAGGTCATCTCTGGGGTGTCTTCAGGCATGCGAACATACCACTCAGGTGCTTGTGGTACCACACGAGCCTGGCGAGCTGGCATTGCATAAGGATGCACAGGGACCACTTGCGGTGCTATTTCAACCACACGGGTCACCGGAGCAGGAGCGACTGTTTCGGCTTTTTGTGCCGTGGTGCTTGCACATGCCACAAGACTGGTGGCTACTGCTAACACAGATAAACGTTTGATTAACATACAAAACCTTTCAGGTTAGTTACACGATAGTTCTATTATACACAAATGGTCAAAACTTGTCAACCACTACCCATTGATCCCGTTGGACCAGACAAATCACACCCTGATAGGTGTAAACGTCTTGATTCCGAAATGCACTATCCAAAAAGAATTTACACTGGGCACCATTATGCCAGAATCTCTTTGGAAAATCTGGATGAGGTCGGAATTGGTGTAGTCGTCCCACACTACCTGGATTGGTACTGCGAAGCAACTCTAAATCTTGTTGATCTGTACAAATCATAACCTTTTCACTGCGCACATGAGTGGGTTCAACTTGTGTTTTAACTGCATCTTCTGCTCGGGCCACTGCCACGGCACAGGCCTCTGCTCGGGGGCGGCCATCTGTCCAGTCATATTGGCCTTGGGTCCAATACCATGCGGCACCAATTCTGGCTTTGAAACTTGCAATGCATCTACGAGCACCGTCTGGTGCTGTCACCACTTCTTGACGTAGACCAGACCGTTCTTCAATTTGAGCAGAACTTGCTGTCACTGTTCGATCATTCAACACACATTCGGCCGCCATGACACTGGCAGGTATCAGTGCGGCAATTAGTAGTCGTTTCATGGGCAATACCTCAAATTGTTGAGATGATAGTTGATATACTTGTTGGGATTATTATATGCCACGTCGTGATCGCTGGTCCATACAAAAGGATTCATGGCTCGCATGCGACTTCCAAATTGTTCGTTGGGTGTTTGGCGCATGGCTTGCAACATGGCCACCTGCTGATCTTTGACCCTGCAATCCACTTGAAAGTGGTTGAGATCTATTGTGGCCATGGGTATGCGTGTGGCATCTGGGTGAGTGGCACAACCACTAAACAGGCTGACAGTTATAACGCACATTCCACAAGCGGTGACGAATCTGCGAGCGTGTTTGTTCATAGTGTTTTTCACTTTCAAATGCCTGTCGAGGAATTGCGGATTGGGTTTCAAGCCAGTTGATGATTGCTTGCCTGTTGGCACAGTCGTTGGGCATGGCCGCAACTGACGCTGGTGGTATGTGGCTTTGCGAAGCGCATCCTACTAAAAATAAAACCGGTAAGAGTTTACGAATCATTACGATTTGGGTGTTTGGGCTTGCGGTTGTATGCCAACTTAGATTGCTCTACTTTGGGTCGGAATGGAGTGTCGCGACTGTACAACTCAACAGCACGGCGCCGTTGCTTTGGTAGTTGTATAATGAGACTAAGTGTTTTCATGTTGTAATTATAGCAAATGATGAATTATTGGTCAAGAGAAAGCCCCAAAATCTGGGGCTTTGCAAAAGTAGTACTTGAGTATTACTTTGATTTGGCTGTTTGTGTTGTGTAAGCCTTCATGATGCCTTCACCAAATTTAACATAATCAAATTTGGTAGCTTCTTGAGCGGCCTTAACGGCTTCGCTTGTGACTGTGGTGAATGCATCCATGCCAACCTTGGCGGCTTTTTTGGTGTATTCTGCTTGTGAATCAATGAACTTGATCATTGCTTCTTTGGCGGTTTCGTTTGTGACGAATGTGTTAACGAAAGTTTTTTTACCGGTTTGAACGGTGTCGATGAATGCGTCTGCTGTAAACATAATGTTCTCCTATAAAGCGAGTTTACTATAGGACCCGACCTATTCAGCGTCCTATGTACTATTATATATGATAATACTGCCGCAGATCAATGGTTTTCTCTAGTGAGCTGTCACTAATAAATAACTGCATAGGAGAACATTATGTTACGATTTTTAAAAGGCTTTTTTGCCAAACCAAAAGAACCAGCACCAGAGGCACCGTACAAGGTAGAGGCGCCCGGTGCCAATTGGCCGTTTCCTCAGGCAACTGAAATTGCTCCGGAACCTACTCCAGTAGTTGCAACTGCTCCTGCTAAAAAGCCAAGAGCACCGGCCAAGCCCAAGGCGGCGCCTGCGGTAAAACCAGCGGTGGCGGCCAAAACGCCCCGAGCAAGAAAAACCCCTGCAAAATAAATCAGCCCCGACAGGGGCTTTTTTGTTAAATATACAATGACAGAATTAATAGCAACACTGGTAATGACACACATTACCATAGTCTGTGTCACATTGTATTTGCATCGTGGACAGGCTCATCGAGGTATAGAATTTCATCCCATACTTGAACACTTTATGCGGGCCTGGTTATGGCTGACCACAGGCATGGTGACCCGGCAGTGGGTAGCCATACACCGCAAACATCACAGATTCAGCGACCAAGACGGTGATCCACATAGCCCACATGTGTATGGGATTAAAAGAGTTTTTTTCAAAGGAGCAGTACTGTATCATGAAGCATCAAAAGATAAAGACATGGTTAATTCATACGGTGTTGGTACTCCTGCTGATTGGATGGAGCTTCACGTATACCAGCCTCACTCTAGACTTGGCATTGGCATTCTCTTTGTGCTAAACACTCTAGTGTTTGGTTGGTGGGGTCCGTTGATTTGGGGCATCCAGATGATATGGATTCCGTTCTGGGCCGCGGGTGTTATCAACGGCGTTGGACATTGGATAGGATATAGAAATGGCAAAACTAAAGATCATAGTCGTAATATTGTGCCTTGGGGTATTGTCATTGGCGG
>Ga0208974_1001018_pt1 | contig 11142 bp, 27 predicted proteins | sample GreLakmeER15MSRF_FD_187699 | JGI IMG/M metagenome (GOLD analysis project Ga0208974, IMG submission 187699) | Freshwater lentic microbial communities from great Laurentian Lakes, MI, USA - Great Lakes metaG ER15MSRF (SPAdes) | ecosystem: Environmental > Aquatic > Freshwater > Lake | place: Great...
CTAGGTGTTGAGCTTAAGTCGTTTAAACGGTCTGAGCTATTTAGCTCGTCCGATGAGCTTGGGTTGTTTAAATCAGAATGCATCTAGGTTCTCCGAGTAAGTGCCTGAGGTTTTGTTATACAACATTGATGTCTCACCTTGTGTGCCGACCCATCTGTATCGGCACTTCCATACTGCGATCTCTACGTGGTGATCCCGCCTGTGGACTGTCAGGCCGCAGTCGGTCTTTGCCCACCACGCCATCGACCCCGCTATGGACATCCCGTCAGGGCGGGGTTGCTCAGTGCCTTGACGGGTGATCTTAGACGGGTGAGCCACGAACCATGTATGGACATCATGGGACTTACAGAACTTCTGTACCCTCGTCAGCATATCGCTGATCGCTGATGTCTCTGTGCCGTCACCCCTTGGCAGTTCAATGTAGTTGTATGGGTCAATGACCAAGCCACGTACACCCATCCGCTTGACCGCTACCCGTGCCCGTTCAAGTATTGAGTCCAATGTGCTTGGCTCTTCCCCGTTGGTATCGATGAACAGGAAATGTTCCTTAACGAATTTAAACGCACTGTCCCGCTCCTGTTCCGTCATCCTGTCCCGACCTTCAAAGAACCGCTTCTTCATGTAGATTTCCATCAGTCGGCTGATGTGGATCTCAGGCTGATTCTCAAACGAACAGACGGCAAACTTCCAATCATGGGCACGGGCTAGGTTGACCATGATCTGATCCACAAAGTTGGACTTACCCGAGGATGGATAGCCTGTGACCACAGTCAACTGACTAGGTGCTACTGTATAAATCTCATCGACCGACTGATAACCTGTTGAGAATCCCTTCCCCGTTCCCTTCGAGTACAGATCGTTTAAACGATCAAAGAACATCCCAGCATCGCTGATTCCCGAGATCGGGTACGCCACTGCGGCATCGACCACCGCCTGTACCGCCCCTGTCCGAGACGGGTCATCTAGGTGAACCTCGTTTAAATCTTTCTTGGCAAACTTGGCTAACCGACATTTCTCTTTGCCAATTCTTCTAGCTAACTCTTCGGCTAAGGCTTGCCCCGCAGTGTCCTGATCTGTGGCTAGGACTACATAAGGGGCGGCATCGAATACCTCACGGGCATTCCATACATACGCAAATCTTTTATCTTCTGAGGGAAGCACCTTCCCGTCTGCCACCTTGATAGGTGCACCGCTTGGAACACTGACTACGTTGGTGATGCCTAACTCCATGAGAGTCAGGCAATCTATCTCACCCTCAACGATGATGATGGGTTCACCCTTGACAACTTGGTCTATACCAAAGAAGTCATGAGCACCACCTGAGTCTTGGGTGAAGTCTTTCTCGGGGAATGATCGGTACTTGGCGGCTACCAATGCTCCATTGCGGAAGTAAGGAAAGCCTATGGCATCTGCGTTTCTGCCTAGCTTTCCAAAGAACTTCTCTGCGGCAAACAGTTTCATCCTGTCTGCGGTCTGAGAGGAAATCCCTCGTTGCTCAAGCCATGCGTAATGCGTAGCTTGTAGCTTGTTTGAAATGACTATGGGGTTGGGTACGGCTGACAATTTTCTCTCCTGTTGTGGTTGGACTGAGCCGCTAGTCTGACAATGATGGCAGTGAAAGACCACTGCCCCGTCATCTTTACGGGTCAGGGTCATATCTTTTTGGTTTGATTTTCTACGCTCGGTAGAACAGTACGGGCAAGCTACCCGAGTAGATTCATGGAAGTGGAACTGATCCACAAACTCAGCGTTCATTTCATTGAACCATCTGACTTGCGTTTAAACGATCTGTTCTTGGCAGGAGACTCAAGGCGAATACCATCTGCGTTAGATCCCCCTTTAGACAAAGCCTTAACATGGGCTACGTCCTTACCTTGACGGGTCACACCCTTGGCATCAAGTTTACGTCTAGCACGTTGACGCTCCATGCGGTTCTCATGTTCGCCTCGTTCTTTTTGGGTTGTGTATTCTTGCTTATAGTTTCGTGTCATGAATTTCCCCTAGGATGTAGACGCTCTGATTGCGTCCTGATAGTTTGGATCTGCGCTCTCCGATCTTAACAATCTGCCCCGATCTTCTCAATGGGGCAAACCTAGGTTGGATGCTATGAACCCTTCGGTGTGGGAGTAGGGCGACGACCTCATCGTAGATTGCCCCGTCAGGATATTTGGAGATAGCCCACATGACTTCTTCTTCGACCTTGCCCACGTTTAAATACACTGCGGCTGAGTGGCTTGTGGATGGGTCTGTGCTACGTGACTTGGGATCATGAGGCTCGGGGAATAGGCTGAACTGATCGGTCATATCGCCCTCCATTCCCGCTCGGGTCTTTTGGAATCCGACTTGACTGTGAAGCCAGTTAGTTCCACAAGGTTCATCCTTTGAAGCAAGGGCAGTGCCCTTGAGCATTGGTTGACATCTAGGCCTGTTCTTCTGCCGATGCCGTCCTTACCAAGTGGGCCGTTTAGCTTGAGACAGGTATAAATAATTGCGTGATGCCCTGTTAGTTCGGGCGTTTCTTTATTGATCATTCTCTTACTCCATTTGTTTTAAAGTTCTAGTTCGATTTGTTCGGGGGGGGTGTAGTTTTCAATAGGTATTCCTTTGTCTAGTTGGTTAATAATATCTTCTTGTGTGGCAACTCGTATTGTCATAATCCCTAATGACACATGCGCTATCGCTTGTCTGCGGTTGGATGCACGGATCAGTCTGATCTGATCACCGACACCGACTGTGTAAACACGTTGCTTCATTTCTGCTCCTGTTTTATCAAAGTCCCGCAGATTTGACAATGGTCATAAACGCCTTCACTTTTCTCTGCCCACTCCTTGCGGATCAAGTGCCCTGTCTTTTCGCATAGCCACATAAAGAAGTTCATGCTTGTCCCCTTGCTCGGATAGCTTTTAAAACCCGATCACTTAGTGCTTTATCTGCGCCAAGTAATGCAAGACCAGCCGTATTGGCACACGCCTCACGTTCTTCAACAACGACCCTCTCAACAAGGGTCATCAGGTGCTGAGTACTACAGTGCCATGACTGGTACTCGCGGTTTTGGTCTATGGCCTCATGCAACATAAAGGCTACTTGCTCTGCGTTGTATTTCATTCTTGCCCCCTTAACTTCAGTCCGCGCTCATTTAAACGCTCGATGATTTCTTTGAGGCTTTTGCGTCCCAAGTTTGGGGTCTTAAGCAACCGTTGCTCGGTGCACCCAAGTAACTGCGTGACTGTGTAGATTTCTTCCGCCTTCAAGCAGTGCTCAGACCGCACAGTCAGCCCAAGGGCTTCAATCCCATCAAAAACAATAGCCTCCGCCACAGTCCATTTGTGCAGTATTTCCTGTCTGCGTTCTATCATGTCTTCCGCAACACGGTACGCATCACGGGCTGATTGCGGGGAAGCCTTCAACACCTCTAGTGCTAAATGGTCAAGTAATTCTTCTTTGGTCATTGGTAATCCTTGCATGAATGGTGTTTAGCATCTTCACGGTTTGTCCATGTACCCGTGCAACCTGTACATTTAAACTTCCCTGCGGTTATGAAAAACTTACCCGTTAGTCTTGGTTCAGGCAGTTCTAATTGTTTTGCGTGAATATGGTCAGCTACAAGATTTGCAAACATCTCAAGACCTTCTGTGTATGTTGGCTTGCCAACTAAACCCGCCTGTTGTGCCATGCGAATAATGTCTTCTCTGTTCATGGGTTATGCTCCTTAATCACTCTGTTTTTGTGTCTGATAACCACAAGCGCCTTAAGAATTTCCCTGAGCCGTTGCTCTGTGGCGGGGCTGAGGTCATCATCAAAATCTAGAAGCAACCCGATAGCCTTGATGCTATCTTGAGCGGCATCTTCAATGCCTTGGTGATGCAGAGCCTTCTGCGATTCCCTGTAACTCTTTGAGTCAGGGTACGGTTTTACTGTTTCCATCTTCTCTCCTTTACGCCCTTGTCGGGCTTGTTAATAATTATCTACAAACTTAATAGCATCTTCCATTCCATAAATTATGGTAACGGGGACACCAAAGTCGTTATAACGTTGGCCTTGTCGGGTATCTTCCCAACTTGTTTTGTGCTTGATGGCACTTCTTTTTATCTCAATGATGTGGCTCAAAGAGCCGCCATCAAATACTGCAATATCAAACCTGACGTAAGCCTTGTCCTTGTACTTCGTCTTCACCTCCCCCCTTGCGTTGACACCTAAGCTTCTCAACCTGTTCCACACATACGCCTGTACTTCAAACTCCGTGTGATCCGCTGGCTCTTGTACTGCGTTCCTTGTCTGCTTCATATTTCCCCTTTGGTGAATGTTTGAACAAAGCACAGCCTTACCGTGGTCATAACCAAGGTTCGCACTGTGCTGTGATTTCCCCTTCGGAGCCATGTCATCACCTCGCACTAACCCAGACTATTTCAACCACCGCGCTCTAGGTTTCGCCCACGCTCCCTGCTTTGGCTTGCTCGTGTAACAGGGTATTTAACAGGCGACCACCGACGTACCGCATCGCTTGCGAGTTGTCGTAGGAGGAGGAGAGGCTAGGACTGCTCACATTAAGCAGTGTGTTTCAAAACGAAAGGAAGTCAACAATGGCGCTAACCCATTGCACAGTCCTAGTCTCAAAAACAAGAAAGGCCATTTACAACTGCGTCCGGTCGGAGCCTTGCCTGATATCTCTCCCCACAGAAAGCATCAGGTAAAGCGGAACGCATGTGTAAATGGCCTCAATCATTGCCTCCGACAGCAACAATTGCACTGTATCACAACTTATTGGGATGTTGTCAAGTGTTTAAGTACTTATTGCCGAAAATATTTTAGGTACGTCTCGGCGGGTTTTGTTTAAACGGTTCCGCCGGGTTGACCGGCAGGCCCCGGGGAAATGGTTTAAACTATCCCTCGACAGACTACTTTGCAGTTGCCTGTCTCATTCTCTCTCCTGTTGGAGTTAGCCCTTCTGAGTACGCTTGGAGGGGCTTTTTTTTGGGTGCACCTCAGGGATCTTCTCAATGATCATCTCTGTACGGGGCGACTCAGGATCGAGATGCCAGTAGGTATGCCTCTCCTTAACCTGACGGTCGTTCACATAAACCAATCCCTGAAGCAAGTCTAGGATCAGGCTCTCATCTAAGTCGGGTCGTCTTGATGCGTAGTAAATATGCATGGTGATCCTTAGATCACCCGTCATCAGCACGGCCAAGGGTTTGCACTGTTGCTTAAATACATCAGAGTAACTTAATGCTTTAGCAGACTTAATCAGTCGAGACATACCACCGAAGCGTACGACACGCCTAGAGTTAGCCTTAGAAGCTGGCTCACCAAAAATAATTTGTGATAGCACTTGCAATTCTGTGATAACATCACTATCATTGATATTCGTACTCATAACAACCTTAGGACAAGAGATGAAGATAACCAACAAACAGAACTTACCCGCACCGTTAGTGGCTCTGCTCTCTAGGAACTATTACAGTAAGGGTGCATCACAGTATAGCGTAACCGAGTTAATGTCGCCACCAAAGATTAGAAGGTTACGAGAACAGTACGATGCAGACATGGAGATTGACGTTACCAAGATGATTGCTTCTCAGCTAGGCACATTCATGCACGGCAAGCTAGAAGCCAAGGAAGTTGAGGGCTACACCAATGAGGAACGCATCTTTACCGAGATTGATGGCGTGGTCATCAGCGGTGCGATTGACCTACAGAAGCACGTAGATGGCGGAGTTGTAATCATCGATTACAAGTTTGTTAAGGCGTGGTCAGTTAAGCAAGGCAAGGATGACTGGATGACGCAGTTGAACATTTACAAGTGGCTTGTGGAGACTGTCAAGGGTACGCCTGTGGTAGGCCTACAGATCTGCGCCATCGTCAAGGATTACTCCCCGCACGACACCTCAGAGGGCTATCCCGAGGCTGAGGCAATCATGATCGACATCCCAATGTGGGACTCAGTCAAGACCGAGACTTACGTCAGGGATCGTTTAAACATGCACCGCAATGCCAAGGTGCACCAAGAATTCGGGGAGGACTTACAACCCTGTACCGATGACGAAAGGTGGATGAGCGAAACCACTTACGCAGTGAAGAGAGAGGGTCGCAAGACTGCGATCCGTGTATTTAAAACTATAGATGAAGCCACAGAGTTGGCAGAAAAGGAAAAAGGATATGTCGAAACTAGAAAAGGGGAGCCTAAGCGGTGCACCGGAGATTTCTGCGGGGTCAGCAGGTGGTGCAGTCAGTATCAAGGAGAACTCAATGTCTCCGCATGATTTGCTAAAGATTAACGTCAATGATCACATTGAAAAGAAGAACGGCCTATCTTATTTGTCATGGGCATGGGCATGGCGGGAGGCCTTGAAGGCCGATCAGAACGCAACCTTCGATGTGCAGACCTTTGAGGGTAAACCCTATATGGATGTCAATGGGACTGGATTGGTATGGGTCACAGTGACTATGTTTGGTCAGCCTCGCACCTGCATGTTGCCCGTCATGGACTACAAGAACAAACCCATCCTTAACCCCGATGCGTTTGCCGTTAACACCGCCATTATGAGATGCATGACCAAAGCCCTTGCGCTTCATGGTTTGGCGATTTATATCTATGCGGGTGATGACCTGCCGGACGACGATGGAAAAACGGCTCATACGCCACAGGCAACGGCTCCAATGGGTGAACTAACCCGCAAGGAAGATGGCCCTAAGTACGAGAAGATTGTGGCTAAGGTTGCACCTAAGGTTTTAGTCAAAGCACAACCTACCGAATGGGATCCATCGGACGAGAGCCGTAAGTTGTTTACCGAAGGAATGATTGAGTGGACATCCCACTGTACCACCGTAGCGGGTTTAAACAGCTACTGGAAGAGCAATGAGCTTCAGCTTGATTCGCTGAAGGTTACGCACCCTCCCCTTTATGAGGAGGTTTTATCTCGCTTCAAGACATTGAAGCTTCAACTAACCGAGGAAACAAAATGACCTACCAAAAGAAAGCATACAGCAAACCCTTTGAGGAGCGACCTGACTCCGGCAATCTACATGCCAGCCAAATTAAGAAGACGGCTGATTCTCCTGATTACTGGGGGACGATTGCCATCAACCTCAAGGACTTGACCAACATCAAGACTGAGAACGGTTTAACCGTGATCAAGTTATCCGGATGGAAGCGGGTTAGCGAAACCAACGGCAAGACTTACTTGTCATTGGCAGTCAACCGTTGGGTTCCTGAGGAACAAGCCGGAACCCGTCAAGAGAACCAAGCACAGAGTCATCCCGCAGACGACTCAGACGTACCCTTTTAAACCTTAGGAGAGAGAAATGTTATCTAAAAAAATCCGTGCCTATAAAGAAACCAACCCTAAAGCTAAGGCTAAGGAAATTGCTACCGCAGTTGGATGTAAACCCGCCTACGTGTATCAGGTTCTTCTTAATGATGCAAAGAAAGATAAACCGGAACCTAAACCAACCGAAGGCCAGCAGGTATTGCGTAAAGAGATTACCCGTTTAAACGAGGACATTACCAAATACAAGAACCTGACCAAGTTCCAAGAAGACAGGATTGCTTTCTTAGCAAACAAGGTAAAAGAATTGAGACTGCACCACGAAGGCCTTGAGTACGTAATCTCTTACCTTGAGTCACGCCTTGGAATTGCGAGTAAAGATGATGGCGCTACAGTTTGAAGCCCGTAAGGTTGCGTTAAAGCAAGACCGTACAGGTTTTATTTTAACCATTGCTATCCACCCTGACGAAGTTCCTGAGGAGTTACTGCGGGACTTTGTGGGTGCGAGATATGGTTGTGCCTTTGTCCGGATACAGGACGATGAGTCAGCAACACCCTACAGTAACCGAGTAGCCAAGGCGGGGATGCTTTGCCGCAACCCTGACTTCCAAGAGTTCTTGGAATGTGACAACGAAACAGACACCGCGCACATGTTGTGTAAACGGTGTGGGGTTGAATCACGCACGGAGCTTCATGGGAATGCAGATGCTAAGTACAAGTTTGACTTGTTGCTCCATGAGTTTGAATCCATAAGGAAAAACGATGACCCCTTCTAAAAAAGAAAAGCTTAAACCGTTTATGACGTATATAAACGATGCAGACTACGTGAAGCTACGTAAGTTTGCTAAGACTAAGAAACTAACCATGGCTCAGGTTCTGAGGGAGGGATTGTCTATGCGGGTAGCGGTAGATAACCCCTATCTACAGGGCTTTAACGAGGGGCTAGATGCTTCTATCAAGATCATCAGTGGTCACCATGCGGCACAGATGAGGTTCCCCTCAGGGCAATCCTTTGCAGACCTGATGGAGGATGAGATCATGAAGCAACGACTCAGGAGTGACAATGAAAATCTTAAAGGGTGACAGGAACCAATGCCAAGGGTGCAAAGAATACTTCAATAGCAATGGAGCATTTGAGAAGCACCGTACAGGTGTGTATGGTGTTGACCGCAGATGCAGAACCCCAGAAGAACTACTTGCTCTGGGGTGCAGTGTAAACGCAAAAGGCTTCTGGATAACCAGCAAACGTCCGGAGCATTTAAACCTAAGGGAGATCGAAGATGCTAACAACTGAACAACTGCGCCGCAAGGCAAGATTAATCTACAACAACGATATGGTTCCCAACCATACCAATCGCCACAACCAACGCAAGTGGGTACGTGCAGTTCTAAGACTGGGCGACCATTGGCTGACCGCCAAGCCACTAAGGAGACTTGATGCAACAGAAGGTAATACTTGAGTTCACTTACCCTGACGATGAGGACAGCCTACTGTTCGCCATTAAAGGGCCGGAGATGTACAGGGCACTGACAAACATCAAGATGGCAGTGACCGGTGGGTTCAGCACTAAGGCTGATTTAAACGCAGTGCTGGACAGAGTGCGAGACTTAACTGATCAAATATTTGAGGAGTTAGGAGAATGACAAATGGATAAAGACGGATACCACGGCTATTACAGGGATGAACCATTTAAACAACGCCCTTGGGTTGGGCTGACGGATGCAGAGATAGCAGAGATCAGACTTAAAACCTTTGATGCGGTTGCAACAAATTACGAAGTCTATCGAGCCATTGAAGCCAAACTCAAGGAGAAGAACACATGAGCGACTTGATGGTTGTAGACGAAGATGAGCCGATTAACGAATATCGCATCAAAGTTACAGTCAGAAACAACTTGATCTTGAGTGCAATTGAGAATGCAGGGTATAAAACCGTATCAGAGTTTTGCCGTGCTATTGATATATCTAAGACTGCATTTACAGAATTGATAGCCATGCGTAGGCCTCCCCTCAATCTTGACGGAGAGTTCAGCGAAAAAGCCAAAGCACTTATGGAAGGCTTGTGTGCATTGCCAACCGATTTATGGACATCAGAACAACTGACTTTGAGACTCAAACGGAACAGCGCGGAGCGCGAGGTTAGCGCCGAAGGTATGCGAGCCGCCCTTGGCATGAATGCTGAAGAAACGCTTGAGTTAATGAAGTTTGATGATCTTGAAGAAACTGTGCTTAAACAAGAGATGGTTACCGTTATTGAGGAGCAATTGGATTCACTTGGCCCCCGTGAATCTAAAGTATTAAGGTTACGCTTTGGTATAGATTGCGAGGAGCAGACGCTTGAACAAATTGCAGATACATTTGATCTAACAAAAGAACGCATCCGACAGATAGAAGCCAAAGCTTTACGTAAACTAAAGCACCCTAAGCGAGCAATTGAGTTGCGTAAACTATTGCCTATTTATGAAATAACGCCAGATCAAAAACCAACAGTGGTACAACCTTTCTGCGAACACAAAAACCACCAGTTCTACATGAACCAAAATTGTGTAAGCGTGTGCGCTCATTGCGGTATTCGTGAAACAGTATGGGACAAAAGATATGAATGAAACTAGTTTAAACATATGGGAGAAGGCGCTGGGGTGGCGCAAGCGGCAGATGATCATCAAGCAACTTGATCCCATATCTAGCAAGATACGCAACGACACCTTAGAGGAAGTGGCTAAGGAGTTTGAGGCCATGAAGAATGGTGGGGACACAACGGCAAGCTTTGCCGCTTACGTCAGGAGCCTTAAGAAATGAATGGATTTATAAAGAGACAACTAAGTTTGAATGACATCCAACCCCAAATGCATCAGTTTAAACAATGCGGTAAATGTGAGCAGGATAAGCCCCCGGAAGGTGGTATCCAGATGAGTTTAAACAAGTGGTACTGCGCCGGGTGCTGGGCAAACAGGGTGGTTAAAAGGCCAAAGAATTTCTAGCCAAGTAGGTTTTCCTTCGCTATTCGTACTAGCCTTGTAGATGTGACTGTAGAGTAGCGGAATGAGAAGGACTTGGCTATGCGGTGATTTTGACCTTTTCATTCCCAAAATCAACTATGACGGGGGGCATAGACGAATCTACTAACCCCCCACTTTATTAAAGGAAAAAGAATGCCCAGACCTAAGCCGCCATCACCACTTAAGCCACGCAACATGCGAATGTCTGACGTGGAATGGTTGATGTTCCAAGAACTAGGCGGGGCTGATTGGCTACGTAAATTTGTTAGGAAGAAAGCCAAGTTACCGATTAACCACTACGAGAAACAGGTTGAAGATGAACGAATGCAAAAAGGAATACTGTGACTTCATCGGCAACAAAGCCTTTGAAGATGACGGAGGTTGGAGTTACGAAGTCTGGCAGGCGGCCCAGCAGGCCGCGTTTAAACGACTGTCTACAAGGTTTGCAGGTTATGGGGACATTGACTATACGGGTCATGAGATAGCCCGTTATGTAAACTACTTAGCAAAGCAAGATGTACCGCAGTAGGAAGCTACTTGACTTAGTGCGGGAGTCACCCTGTCAGATATGCGGGGCGCAGGACGGGACAATAGTGGCCGCTCACTCCAATCAACAGAAAGACGGAAAAGGAATGGGCATCAAAGCCCATGACTACAGGATTGCCGCTTTGTGTTACACCTGCCATGCCGACATAGATCAAGGCCAGCGTTTAAACAAGGAAGAAAGAAAAGCTGTCTGGGATGAAGCCCACAGAAGAACCATTGGATGGCTCTTCGATGGGGGTCATCTTACTCCGACAGAGCTTTCTTAATCTCTTGGATATCACTGGTTATGTTGATCAGTGCTTCGTTGATACCGGACAGGGCATCCCGCTTCT
>Ga0208974_1001019_pt1 | contig 11134 bp, 28 predicted proteins | sample GreLakmeER15MSRF_FD_187699 | JGI IMG/M metagenome (GOLD analysis project Ga0208974, IMG submission 187699) | Freshwater lentic microbial communities from great Laurentian Lakes, MI, USA - Great Lakes metaG ER15MSRF (SPAdes) | ecosystem: Environmental > Aquatic > Freshwater > Lake | place: Great...
AGTCGCCGTTGGTGCCGTGGGCATCGTCCAACCACCGGATGGCCGTAGCGCGGTCGACCTTGTTGTCGGCCATCATCTTGGTCAGCTGAATCTCCAAGAGCTCCAGAGAGGCAGCTTCGTCTTGCTGCCGGGCCTGTTCGCGCAGGTCAGCAGTACGGCACAGGAAGTTCCACTCCTTCTGGAGTTCCTCCGAAGTGGCGACCTGCATCCACTCGTAGTAGGAGGAACCGGGGCGGAAGCCGTTGGCCTCCTTGTAGAGGTCGGAGAAGGAGTCGACGTCGTAGGTGTAGGTGGCGGTCATGTTCATTCCTTTATTCATTTGATGAAGTAATTCTACTTATTTTGATTAAATAAGTACACTAGCCGCCAGGTGAAAAGGGGGAAGTCAGATTAGCATGCACCTTCCTCTGTTCCCCCTTTTCACGCGACTGATGCAAGTCATTGATTGTCCGTGGCATAACCGCTTTCAAATCAACAACTTGCATCAGTCGTTTTACTTTACCAATCAAAGACTTGCGTCATGACTCAGGCGCGCCAGGCGCTCTACTTCTTGAAGAGAGACACCTTGGCGATGGACTTCCAACGGGTCGGCTCGGACGTGTACAGTTCGGCGACCTTGATGACCATACGCAGCGTGAGCTCGCGCAGCTTCATGGCGTTGTCGAAGATGTAGTCGACCACTTCCTTCTGCTGAGACGCAGTCAGACCGCGTTCCTTCAGCATACCCATCTCGACGACTTGTTTGATGCGAATCAAGTAGTCGCGGACAGACCGGAGACCTACGTCGATGTAGTGAGACCGGCTGATGAGCGCCTTGAAGTGCTCGCTGAGTCGGCTACCACCTTCGATGGCCATATCGAAGTCATAGTTGGTGATGAAGATGACAGAACCCTCGAACTCGAAGGACCAAGGCAACGGCGAACCGTCAGCATCGGTCATGCGAGTCTCGGCACCCCACATGATGCGGCGACGTTCAGTGGTGTCGCACGCAGCCTTGAGAAGGTTAAGAGCGTCTGCGTCTTGGAAGACGGAGTCGCAGTCATCGAAGACGATGACGTCACCTTTGTGGCGATACTCGTAGAGAGTCTTGTACAGGCCGGTCGGGCGGATGAAACCCTTGCAGATGGCCGCTTTCTTGCCGCTGTCGTCGTAGTCAGACACGACCTGCTCGACCGTGAAGGACTTGCCGAGGCCGGCAGGACCCGAGACGATCATCGCACGTGACTGGCCTTTGCAAGCCGACTGAGCCATGACACCGACGATCTCGAACATCTCCTTGAGACGGGCATCAATCTGCTCGTCAGTCTCGGTCACGATGGTGGTCATGACGCGAGGCGTGATGAGGTCGTTCTGTTTGGACTTGCGCTGATAAACTCCGCGAGGCATTTGCTTACTCCTTGATTAACTATGAGTATATTCTACGTATTTTATTAAAATAAGTACATGTCTAGACGTAGACAATTCGATGACCACGACACCAGTCCTCGACCGAGTTGACCCAGCAAGAGACGTCGCTCGTGCCGATCTCGTCGACCTCGCCGACCATGTCCACCTGGACTTCCACAGCGCTCTCGACCAAATCGAGGCCATAGGTGTCCAGGAGGTCCACGCGGCCGGTGAGGATGCGGTGAATGATAGCGTTTTTGACTGCGTTCATGTTCATTCCTTTATTCATTTGATGTAGGTATTCTACTTATTTTATTAAATAAAGTACACTAGCCGCCAGGTGAAAAGGGGATCAGTTCCTTAGCATTGTCCTTCCTCATCATCTCCCTGCATGGGAGAGACGCAAGTCATTGATTGTTCGTGCCAAAAGCCTTTATAAATCAATGACTTGTCTCAGTCGTTTTGCCAATCAAATCAAAGACTTGTGGCCACGATGCTCTTTAGAGAGTTCACCCGGAACGACCGCCACGTCTTTTCTTCGGGCAAGAACACGGCGATGGACTCGCTCAGCTTCTTGACCGGTTTGCTTTCAACCTGCTCCACCTGAGGCAAAAGGTCAGGCTTCAGAGTACAGACCATGGTCCTTTCATCCCCATTCACCTTGGTGAAGGTAACCTCGCATGGGCCAGTCATGAGCTTCTGACGAATCTCCTCTCGACGGGCGACCAGGCCCCACGGGCAGTTGGACTCCCAGAGTTCATCGACCTGGGCCTCGAAGCCCAGTTCCTTGAGCTCGTTCATCTTGGCAGTCATGATTTTGACAGAATCCAGACCACGCTGCCATACACCATGGTCATCGCTATAGGTGTAGTACCAATCATGGAGCTCCATGTGCTCCGCGAGGTCCTGTAGCATCATGTCAATCTCGGCCATCTTGCTCATCTTCTCTTCTCCTCTTAGGTAAAGTCGTGGCCTTCACAGTAGGCCGCATTCTGCGTGTTCTTCCATTGGGAGACATAGGCCTTCCAGTTCTCGGCAAGATCACGTTCACGCAGTTCGGCGGACAGAGCATACATCAGACCTTCCAGTTCCTGGTTGGTCATCTCGCCCATGTGGCAGCCAATGGCGTACATCGCGATGGGGAGGTACTTGCTGGGGTCACCCTGGATGTCCATGATGCGAGCCGGTTCAAGAGTGTACTGTTTGCGCATGTTCATTCCTTTATTCATTTGGTAGACCTATTCTACGTATTTTATCAAAATAAGTACACAGCCTAGACGAGCTGCTCGAAGGTCAGCCCGAGCTGAGCGATGACCTTATCAGCCAACTCAGCCTCGCGGTCAAAGGCTTCCATTTCCCAGGGAAGGGCACGGTAGGCCTTGTAGCTGCTGCCGACCTTGACGTGTTCACCGTTCCAGTACTGGTTCCAGTCACCAGAGGCAGCGCTCATCGTCGCAGTCAGACGACCTTGGTGGTACTGCTCAGCGTGGACCAACTCGTGGGCCAGTGTCTGAATGGCCGTCTGCAGAGGCAATCGGCAGTCCAGTTCCACCGTCTTCAATTTGGACCAGTATTGGCCGTGCTTCGTGCGCTTACGAATGGCCGTCACTCGGAAGGTCGTATCCTCGTGGAAGTCCAAGAGACCGCGAAAGGCCGACTCAGTCTTCTGAATGAGCTCGGCAATCGGGTAGGCCGTCTTGGGAAAGTGGTACCAAGCAGAGGCGGACATCTTGATACGGGGGGAAGAGCTGAACAGCTTGTCGTGTTTGTCGCTAGTCATTTTGTATCACCTTTGTTTATCGTGAGACCATTCTACGTATTTTATCAAAATAAGTAAATGCTAACCGTCAACTCGTTTGAAGTGGACGACCTCGTACTCGGAGGTGGTGGAATTCCAGTGCGTCAAGATGGCCCGGCCTTGGTCTTCTTTTAATTGCTCGATTACGGCTTCCTTCTTGTCCGCAAAGTTGGGATTGTCCAAGAAGAACAAGCAGACCGTGGTCTCGAACTTAAAAGCACCAACTTGGCATAAGACTATCATATCCATTAGGCGTACTCCATCCATTCTTGTTGGTCATCCCACTGGCGGCAGAGGTCGTTCTCGGCCTGGTGCATGGCGCAAAGCTCGTCCCAAGTGTAGAGACGATCGGCCCGCTCGTACTCCAAGAAGTAGTCCATGATTTCGCTAAAGTGCATGCGTTCCATGATGTTCTCCTTTATTCAACTGATGAGGCTATTCTACGTATTTTATCAAAATAAGTAAACTGGCCCTAGTAGCCTCGGCCACCAAGTTCACGGTCAAGGGCCAGCTCGGCCTGGCGCTCGAGATTCTGAATGGTGTGCCTGAGTTCAGTGCGATACTTCATCAGGTCCTTCACCTTGGCATCGGCTTGGAGAAGCTCTTCGTATAGATCGTCTAGTCTCTCCTGGAGATCCTCATAGCTCCGCGCAGAGCTCATCGCGCTTCTCCTTTGTGTTTCGTCTTACGGTTGTACTTGGTGCGGTCCCGCTGCACTTTGTGGCGAAAAAGGTTGCCGGTGCAATACAGTTCAGTCGCTCGGAGGCGTTTTGGCTTGGTCATGGTCATCTCCATATTCATTATGGAGCCATTCTATATATTTTATCAAAATAAGTACACTGGGCCCTAGCTTCCGCCCCAAATCGCTTTTACGAGACCAACCGGAGTCTTATCGTCTCTTGACAGTTTCAATACAGTGTATTTGCCATTGCCAATGGCTGCATCATATTCTTCAATATAGCGCGTATAATCGAATTGCTGTGAAAAGATTTCACGACAATGTTCTAAAGATTTAGCTTTGATACAAACCATGCCGTCATAATAATCGAACAAAACTTCTTCAATGATGTAGAGGTTCATAATATATTATCTCCCGTAGAGGCAGGCGCGAGGGTACTTTTGCCCGGAGACCATAGCTTTCTTACTCGTTCCCATTCTTTACGGTCACAGTCATGACCAAGAGGCTTCCACATACCTTGCGGATTGTGCATCCGTTCCCTGTCATCATTTCCAAATTCTTCTTCAAGTTCTTGTTCAATAAGAGACCTGACATTAGGTGGAAACTTATCCCAGTTAGCAATAAGCCAATCAGCGCAGTCACCAACGATGTAAGTCATGCGGCCAAGGCAATAACGAAAAGCAGAAGTTGCCATCAGACCGTTCATGCCCCATGCTTCTTCGAGAGTCAATTCTGGTTTAATCTTTTTCATATTAAAGTCCTCGGTTAATCACTTCAAGCATAAATTTAATTCGACCGGGGCAATTCCATCGGTCAGAGATATACCGAAACTGAGCCTTTATATCATCCATATTTTCGATATTATCTACATAATACGCATAGGTTTTATAGGTTTTCCCGGATTCAGTTAGTTCAGGATCAGTCTTACGAAACCATTCTAATCTTTTTAGCAAATGCTTCTTACACTTCTGAAAATGACTTAGATAGTTATCACGAGCAAACCGTTTGAAAGCTAAATTAATGTTACGATTGATTTCTTGTGGTCTCATTCTCTCTTCTCCGTAGGCTTCCAGTTCATCACCGGTGCTAAATTGCACGACCTCAATTGCGCTCTCCGTGCTGCATAAAATGCTTCTTGCGTTCTCTGTTCGCACATTCTTTTCCACTCGGCACCGTAACCCCGCTCGTCGGCACAGGCTTGATTCTGAGCAAGACGTTCCCACGTTTCTTCGGCCAGTAGAATTTGGTCGTTCATTCTTCAAATCCAAAGTGTTCCCAAATTCTCGCCGCAGCTTCATATGCTGGGCCGTTTTCATCTTTCCTAACTTGTGCAATGCAACCTTTCACAATCAACTCAGCGAACTTTTCCGCAAAAGATACAGGATGCCCAAAATCTGGACTTACCGCAGTAGCATCCCAAGCCTGTTCTGCAAGTTTATAAATTCGTTGATTCATTCTTCAATGTTCTCCAAAAACAGTTTGACTTGTTTCATTTTTAATCCACAACGCTTTGCGATAACAGACAAACCCATATTATGCTCCACTCGCAGGTGGGCGATCATTAGCCTTAAAGCCAATGTCTCTGCACTTTTTGCAGCGTTTGCGGCATGAGCCGCGGCATTAGAATGCAAATTGTATGACTGAACTTCATTCATTCTTCAATCCTCGTTTCAATTTATAAGTCAATTATAATCTATAAATTAAAATAAGTAAACAACTTTACAAAAATTTGAATATTCATAAAGTGTTCCATTTAGTCATTATTCTTCCCCTCCGCTTTCTCGATCCAATTGATCGCCGACACGACCGCCCACCCCGCCTCCGCCTCCGCCGCCGCCCACGCCGCATCCGCTGCCGCCGCCGCTGCCCACGCGAGGCCCGCCGACGCCCACGCCGCTGCCGCCGCCGATTCTTGCGTCCGCTCCTCACACATTCGCGCCCACTCGGGGCCATACCCTCGCTGGTTAGCGTAGGGCTGATGCTGGACTAGCCGCTCCCACATTTCATCAAGTGTCATTTTCCTCTCCCACACGATGGCAAGAATCACATCGAGTCGTAATCCAACCATCATTTCTGATCTTGCCTTTGTTACCACAAATTTCACAGATACGCATACTCATTGATTCAGCCATTGTGATCAGTCCGATGATATATTCATCTCCACCGTCAATATAGAACCTAAGCGCACCAAACTTTTCTTTGACTTGCATAACGACGACTTGAGGAGCATCACCGCCTCGACCATATACTATATGATTCTGAATGTTAGCGCATAGAATGTTGATAAGATCATACCATCCATCGCCACAGTCAAACCCCCAACACATAGCAGTTTCTTGGGGAGAACCGTTTCTCTGAGCAAAGAGTACAGGATACTTTTCGCACAGTTGTTTATCTAGTTCTGGACTCATCCTTTAATTCCTTCAATTCCAAACCTATCTTTAATCACACTAATAGGATGCGGATATTCTTCACCGGGAAGACTCCAACTGTATGGGGTGATTATATCGACGCACTCTTGAATAATCAATTGAGCAAAATCTATGACCTCTTGTTGATCTGCATAACCTGAGACAAAGTAGTTCGGAGGAGTTTCGTTGTCAATGTAATTTAAGAGATGCGCCTTCAATCCAAGTTCAATAATTCGTTTGTTCATTCTGTTCCACCTTTCTCTTCACTGTACTGTTAATGATCTACCAGTAGTATAAACAATGTCAAAACTATCATTCGCAATGTATTTCCGATTGCGGTTGCAATTTACATATTCCCCTCGATCATCAATATAAACCTGTCGCATCTGGGTGAAGGTATGATCCACATTACCATCAACGACGACTCGGGTAATAATTTTGCGTTTGGTCATTCTTCAATCCTTGCGCGGATTCTATGGGCAACAACGTCGTCAGTTATGCCAAATAACTGCGCCTCCTCATCCGCTATCTGAGCGCACGCCTCACGCTCTTTCTCTCGTTCTTCTTTCAGTCTATCAGCAAACTTTTCTGCAAGAGCATCAAAGAATATTTTAGCACTCTCTTCAGCATCTCCTTCAAACACCATCACGCCACTATTGAAGTCAAGTCTTCCAATATTGTGATCTCCATTGTGAAACACAACATTATAATGTTTTAGTGCGTAATCAGTAAGAGACAAGGAGTTAGTATTGGTTTCTGCTACTAAATCCTTCATATTCATAGGATAATCAGTAATTTCTGTAATTTCTTTCATAGATTCTTTGCCTTTATTCTGTTCTTCCATCCAGCGAACAGCCATCGTAAAGATTTCGAGTTCGCTTAGACGATACCGAGGAGAGCTAGCAAGACTCTTATATGCTTCTAAGATTTCTTGTTTAGTTTTCATCTCGCATCCAACGAGGTTCAAACCAATTTAGAGTCGTCTTCATAGCCAAAAGATGGTTCTCAATTTCTACAATATCCTTCTCACGGTCACTTGTAAAGACGCCAAAGGAATTGTCATTTCGATTACGATTATCTAGTTCCATCTCGAGCAATCTAATAGCGTCTTTGAGTTCATCAACTACAATTTGACTTACTTGGTCTTCAGACAATGTGATTGTCACTTCCATCTTATTCTCCCTTTAAAGTACAGGTGGTATATTTTGAATCGAGCGCCTTGTTCAATATGCCACCTTTATTAAAGCATTCTTGTTCAAATGCTTGGGCTTTCGGTACGCAGTTCTTGCAACCGTTAATCGATCCATACGCAATAGTGACAAGAAGAAGTACGCCTAGCGTTATCATCATTGTACTAACTGAAAGTATGAAACTCTCCACCCAATCAGACCATTTAAAGTCAGACAATGAATCGTAACCGAAGAGTTTTGCTATTTCTCTCATATATAAGAAATAGCACAAAAAGAAAGCAAGTAGAACAATATACCACAAAGTAATCACTTTGACCCCCTTGCGCGGATTGCATCGCCATAGGTTCCGCCGCCTTCACATAAAATATGATCGACTAATTGAGCGCACGCTTCGCGCTCGGTGGCGGCGGCCAGAGCGGCGAAGCGTTCAAGACAAGCGTTGTCACCGCTCACGTTGTGCCCGTCCGACGGCTGCTCAATTTCAAATCCAGCCTCCCTCGCCATGCGGATAACGTCTTCCCGTGTCATGTGTTCCCCCTCTCACGAATTAGATCGGCGATATGTTTAGACATTAAGGCGATTGACATATTAATGCCAAAGTTATTTGGATTAAATGGCAACGAAGATAACCGTTGATGAGCTTCGTTATGTGCAGAATAATTCATCCATTCATCCTCGGCTATTTTGGCACATTCCTCGCGCTCTACCTCACCGGCTAGGATAAAGAAATGTACAAGAAAGTCCTCAAACCCCGGCACATTGCTAAGTTGGCTTGCACCGGCGCTTATCGCCAATTTCATAATTTCTTCCTTATTCATTGCATACTCCACAGCAATCAGAGTCGCCACAGAGAGGGTCTAGTTCTTGATGAGTCTTAGAAAGTTCTTGTAGAGTCTCACTGCCATAATCAATTCGATGAACGAATCTAAATTTCTGTTCATCAGACCAATTCTTAAGATAGGCATTGTCTTCATCAAAAACCTTAAGGTATTCATCGTCAGTGATTTCACGAACAGAAGAGATTACTTCATCAACATGATATTGCGAGAATTCATCAATATCTGTCTTACCAAGACCCATCACGACTTCATCAGTCGCATGAGTCGCTTCCTTAGCTTCTACAACATAGCGCATCCGAAAGATGCTAACAGTCTCAACCATGTACTTGTTCATATGCCAATTACCTCATTTTCTTGTTCATTAAGCAATTTGTCTTTAATATGTAGGTGCCAACGAACTCGTGAATCCCAATCAAGGCGAACACGAGCAGCAGTAATAAGAATCACCAGGGTAACGACTAAGTCTACCCAGGCAATCAGCCAAGTCTTAAAGTTGTTCATCTTCTTCTTGTTCCCAATAACGGCAGTAAAAATGATCGCCAAAAAATTCAATAAGACTTTGAGGATAACCACACTCAATCAACCAATCATTAAATGCAGTTGTATTAGTTCCCGTTTGACGGGCATGCTTAAGTTTTTCCATTACTTCTTCTGGAACTGCCTTGGGAAATCCATATTTCCAACCGCTCGGTGGATCACATATCGTTACTTTAGCCATATTAAACCTTTTATCTTAATAAGTAAATAGGTGCTGGTTACAGTATCCAGCGTCATCACAGTCTGATTGCCTCACTGACGTGAGTAGCTGTATGACTGATTGGTTGAAGAAGTGTGGTTTAAGAACGTAAGATGTAGAGGGCGGGCGATCAACTCCGACAAGACTCTTTCATCTGCCTACATTCTTCCTGGGGCATTCCCCGCGTCACCGATACACCACAAGGTCTCGGTGCGTGTCCTTGACGGGACGTCCCTGTCCCGTTTCGACCATTCAGGTCTCATCAGAAGGACTATGCAGCTTCGGCCATCTTCACCGCAAGCTCAAGAGCATCAGCCTTGATCTTCTTGCCTTGACCAAACCAAGCGGAAGTCAGTCGATTATCCTGACTGCGACCAAGCTTGTGGTCAATCATGTAGGTGACGGCGTTAAAAGCAGACCACCAGCTACCTTCAGCAAAGTTAGCACCAGGCTGAGTGTGTACTACATCAAGAGCTTTAGAAGCAGAGATGCTCATCTCCTTCTTCTTCTCAGGACCACCGGTCACAGGGAAGACAGTCTTGAAGTACTCGACCAACTTAGGACCAGTGTAGCGCTTACCGCCAAGGAACTGAGCCATCTCGCGATAAGTGGCCAACTTCTCCTTCGCAACACCAAGAGTTTCCTTCACCATGTCACCATCAAACTGGCGACGATGAGAGACCTTCACAAAGTTCTTACTCGCAGTATTCAGACTCAGAGTAAGAGTGTTGTTGCACACTACTCGAATCGGAGTGAAGCGAACGTCAATGCTCCAACCATAACGATGCGGATTGCTAAAGAGCAAGTAGCTATCGACTTGGTCACCCTTAAAGAGTTCGAAGCCATCATTCACCTTGGCAAGAGCCCACACCAACTGACCATCGCGAAGACTGCCAGCAGTGTGCATCTCCATGTCGCCATTAGCCACAAAGTCGTGGAAGAACTCGAACGCTTCATGATTCTGAAGCACATTCCAATCATCAGACACTACGTCCAAGATGGAGTCGTCAGAGTCGCGAACAAGAGCAGAACGGCCGACCGCAACACGTTCACCAGCCACTTCAGCGTAAGCAGGAACCTTACGAACCGTCCAATCGAGACCAGCCTTTTCAAGCATCTGCGTAGGATGCAGATCGGCAGGAACTCGAACACCAAGACCATGCCAAGGCACTTCACCAGCGTAAGCCATCGTTTCAACCATATGAGCCATGATTTATATCCTCGTTTATTTCAATTTACAGTAGAATTATATAGTATTTACTAAATTAAGTACACAGCGCCTGCATAATTTCTTTGAGCTCTTCTCCCTTTACATTCACAAAAGTTCTACGCTTCTTGATGAATGTAGAGGGAGACAGGCGCATGAGCTCATTGAATCCCTTACGCTTGTATGCCACAAGCCGGCCATTCTCAAGAACATACGTGTGATTGGGGTAGGTCCAATCGCTCGTGGTCTCCTTGAGGACTTCAATCTTTTTCGTGTTGCTTTTCATCATAAGGTAATTCTATATATTTTATCAAATAAAGTACATAGTCTAGGTGATCTTTTTCTTAGAAGGACTGGTCCGAATGATATCGTCTAGATAGGCTTCGATGATCTTCTTTTCGATCATGGCTGGCACATTCTCATACGGCCACTCGAGTTGAAAGGGACAGCCTGATGCCCAATTACGAGTCTGCAAAAACTCGCGATAAGTCTTCAGATGCTCTTTGTCGAAAGGATTGAACTTGTGCTTGAAGTAATTTTGCATGTTGCCTCCGTTAGTATGAAGACATTATGCTATATTTACTAAAATAAGTACACTACTGAGGTTGAGAAGAAGTGGGAGGGAGACCAGAAGACAGGCCAAGGAATCCAGTGCTGCTGTCAGACACAGACTTGGATGGCTTGGCCTTCTTCTTAGGAGGAGGATCAGATTTAGGAAGAGGAGTAGCATTACGAGAAGGAGTAGGCTCGTTAGGTTCCTGCTCCTCTGCTACTCCTGTGCTCGTAGTAGTTCCAGGTGGCTCTGGTATAAATGGAGGCCAATCAGATTCTCTTGCTTGAGAAGGTTGCTTGGCTTTCCCCCGCCTGATCGTACGTACACGACGAGGG
>Ga0208974_1001022_pt1 | contig 11121 bp, 16 predicted proteins | sample GreLakmeER15MSRF_FD_187699 | JGI IMG/M metagenome (GOLD analysis project Ga0208974, IMG submission 187699) | Freshwater lentic microbial communities from great Laurentian Lakes, MI, USA - Great Lakes metaG ER15MSRF (SPAdes) | ecosystem: Environmental > Aquatic > Freshwater > Lake | place: Great...
GTACTTGACCTGCATTAAGTATTCGTAACTGTCTGGAGCTCCAGTGTTCCAGTCTGCGGGACCAGTCATGACCAGCAGTGTTTTTTGCTTTCTGGTTTCCCACACCAACCAGTACAGGTTGCCCATTACAACTTGAAACTGGTACTCTGCGGCATGTACGGCATCTGCAACTTCTAGCCTGCGTCGAATATCGTCGGCTTGCTTTTGTAGCACAGAGATCAGTTCCATGATACGATCATACTCTTGCTGGGCATACATCCTAGCATGATTGATCATTAGATCTTTTTGTCGTTCTACAGGGATGAGATCAAACTTGGGACCTAGTGTACTGGTAGCATAGGGTGTTATGTTCCTATTGAAAAAGTTAACAACAGTATTGCCGGTAACAATGTCAAAGCTGTCTCGGCCTTTGGCGCTGTTTAATTCGTCGTTCATTTAACTCACTGAAGTTTTGCCGCCGCCAAGGTCTTCTTTGTTATTTGTTCTGCCTGAATTGGGTTGATTGACTACCCATTGCTCGTAGTTTTCTGCTAGAATATTTCTACAAACACTTTGGAACCATTGGTCTACCATTTCACTGTCTGTTTTACCTTTGTAACCTGCACGGACCAGGTTAGTAATAAATTTGTCATTCCAGTCCAATTCAAATGCACCATTGCCAATGTTTTCTGGATCTAACTCCACACTAAGGACACTGACCCATGGTTCATTTTTTTCATTAGCAATATCTTTGGGTGTCTTGGCCGCAAATTCTACCTTCTTTGCATCAGTCTTTTTTGCAGGTGTTTTCTTGGCCGCTACTTTTTTAACAGGCGTTGTTTTATTTGTTGCCATTAAGTTCCCCATTCGTTTTTAAAGAGTGGCACTTGTAGTCTATCACTGTACCGCCAGCCTTTTCGCATTGCCATTTCTGCCACTGTACGATTGTTAAGGGTATACACCCGCTCAACCCCACCAACAGGCATGACATAAACATGCCCTGTAAAACCCATTGCACGATATTCATCTACTGCCCTTTCAGCATCTATTAAATCTTGTTCTGTGGCAATTACAAATTTCAAATATGCTGTGCCAAACCACTCATACTGACAAACAATAGCCGGTTGAATAGCTTCGGACCACGATTCACCACTGCAGGGCAACTTGGCACTGACACTAAATGTAATTTCTCGTCGGTGTTGTTTAGCCCATTTAAACAAATATGATTTGAATTCATCACTCAACGGTTGAGTGCCGTTTGTTTCAAATGTAATCTCTTTTAGTCCTGCCATCTTGGGATGATCTAATAAATCAGGATAAGCTCGTTGCCAACCTAGTAGGGGCTCACCTCCTGTGATCACTAGATGTTCGTCGCGCCATTCTTTGTGCGGTAGCGTATCCACAATAGCAAGGGCAACCGCATCAGTATCAATAACGGGAGATAAATGCTTAAAGCGAGGATCCCAACTAGCGTAACTGTCACAGCCTGTAGACACAAGAGGAAGGGATTTGTAGTCGGTGTAGTTAGTAGGGTCAATATCGATAGCTTCATTGCTTAGTTCTCCTTGAGGCATGCCAAAGCCGGCACATTTGAAGTTGCATCCAAACACACGCAAGAATACACTAGGCACACCCATGTACCTACCTTCTCCTTGTATGCTATAAAATAATTCTGCTACTTTGAGTTTACTCATTTACTTCTTCTTTAAAAATATCTGACCAAATTTGAAGTTTGGCAATTTTGTTGTCGGCGGCAATGCTAACCTGTTCACTAGTTACAAGATCAAACCGAATACATAAATCAATCATGGCCTGCAGATCGCCTAGTTCTTCTGCCAAGTGATCTCTATTTGTTTTGGGTTTTCCGGGCTTGAAATTGTCAAGTCCAAAGCGATAGCATTTGCTAATTGCTTGCGTTACTTCTGCACATTCTTCTTGAGTAATAAGCAGAATTTCATTTTCTTTTGAGTTCATATTAGTTCCAATGTCTAATAACACCTGCTACGATAAAGCAGTTAGTTACAATATATGTTAACACAATCACAGTACGAACGCAAGCAATACGGTCCGCTTCTGCGTCCGAACTGCCTGCTTTTTCACCTAATGCTTTAGCCCAAAGGCGCCAAAGTTTATGCAAATAGGTCTTCGTTCCATTCACGGTGACCTTCACGGAAAGCCATGTTGGCCTGTGTTTCGCGAACTTCCACACGATAGCACCACAAACGTGCGGCTTCACCAGGACCCCACATTTCTGGAATGTAAACACCATTGACATACTTGTACAGCATGTCACTGAGTCCTTCACAGCCCAGTCGGGGTAACACAACAACCTTGGCCATGTTCCGTTCTTGTAGTAACTTAAATGTCTCCATTTCAGGATCATCCGCTGCCACAATAAGTGTATGATCAAATTGGTCTTCTAAGGTCTTCTTGAGTTCTTTGAGTCCGCCATAATCGGCGGCCCAGTTACGCACATCCAGTTCGTTAGTTCCAAAATAGAACTTCATACTGAATGAATATCCGTGTATCAAATTACAATGGCTATCGCTCCTCCACTGTCTGTACGCACATGGAAATGCGTCGTGATACTCTTTGGTACTGGTGTATTTGTAAACTACGGGATTTAATGTTGTCATGCTGTTTCTCCTATGTTAATTGTAGCATAGACAGCAGAGTTTGTAAAGCGGGAATGATGTCCGAGACCGCTAGTTGAATATGTATTTATCTCCACCATTCTTCCCAGGGAAAAACACACCAAATGTCCTTTTCTAGTTTGTTAATGGAAAGCCCCACATAGTCAGCATCTTTGAACGCACTGGCTTGATTGTTGACCATCACAGCAAAGCGAACATTGCTGTGCCAAATGTCTTGCCAAGCAGGATCGTTGGGCATACACAAAGCAGGCCAATCATTTTTGATCCATTGCAAGGTGGCACCTGAATCGTTAATGTCATCCACAACCAATATATTTTTACGGTGAAACACATTGCCACCACCATAGGCATCTTCTGCCATGCCGCAGTTACTGGTTGGTCCAACTGTGCTGTCACGCAGGCTAACATCCAGTGTTTGCATGGGCACATTCATGTAATGACTCAACATGGTGGCAGGAACAAGCCCACCACGACCAATGCCCACAATGTAGTCGGGGCGCCAGTTGTGTGCTATCATGTCTCTGATGATGTTGTGTAACCAATATTTGACATCTTCTGTTGTGTGATATACTTTCATTTGCCAATCCTTGCATCTAAATATTGTTCGTGTTGTACCCAACCTTGGCGAGTTAAGAATCCCCAATCTTGAGTCTGCGGTCCAGGCATGAACAAGGTCCAACACTCTATAGCAGGATCAAGTTCGATGCGGTGATAACTGTTGGCACTGCAAGTGCGAAAGTGTCCGGCACCACGCCATTTGGCAATTTCATTAATCTTTTTACCCGAGCTGTCAAACTGTGGTGTCCATTCCCAATAACCACCTTTGAGAACAACTGTGGCATAAGGCCAAGGATGGTCATGCACATCATCTGGATCTGATTTTAAAAACTTGTGTAAAAACACATTAAAGGGAAAACGCTGTCTATCCTTTAGGAAAAGATAGTAGCGTTCCAAGTATGGTTCGTTGTTGACACGATCCATAACAATGCGTCGACGACCATGTCGTTCTAAAAAACTCAACAACCACATTCTTGCATCTCCTTTAACAGATTAATTATAACATAATGCAAAATTATTTTCCTAATATTATGGCAACTTAGATACAATACCTTGTACGACTTCTGTATAAGCCTCGTTATACATGTGATAACCAGTATAACATGGACTACTCGATTGGCTACTACCACCGGTGATGGTTAAGAAAGTAGTTGGTCCCTGATTAAATAATTTTACTTTGTTGTAGGTGTTTGTTGCATCTTGATATGGAGTCCACGGTACACATCCGTCCTTTTCGTGATGTACAAATACAATATTAATATCTAGCGGACTTTGAAACTTTACAAGATCACGTGTACCCGACATTATTATTCCGCCAATTTCTTTGGTCCTGTTTTCTTTTTGTAATCGTCGAACAAACGCACTGACTGTAAACGATCCGTTACTATGACCCATCAACCAAATTGGTAAATTTTGTCCTTGGTGTTGTTTCAGTACAGAATCTATTCGGTCTAGATGATCACTGGAATCTCGCATTGCTGGATATCCAGTTGGTCCAGAATCTTTCAATGCATATGGACTATCTACAAACACTACATTATAACCTGCATCGGCCATCATCTGTAGCATCCGTGGTTGTCCTCTATGATTCTTTATGTTCTCGGTTATTTTAAAACTACCCTCACCACCGGGAAAGAATATTATTGTGGCCCGGGCATTGGAGTTATTAAAAGTATAAATGGCGGTGGGATCTTTGCTACCAAAAAAACTTTTTGGTGCATCGATAAATTGTAAACTGTCACAATGCCCTATGTTACATAGGGTAAACGAAAGTATTACAAAGCCAGTTTTGAGTAAATTTGTTAGGTTCATGCAAGCATTGTAACAATGATCGTCTTTTATGCCAAATCAGCGGGGTGCAAAGTCCTGTTGTAGTTTGATGTTGTCAAAGAATTCCTTCTTTGTGCTTTGGTCTAGTTGGAAAGCACCATGCAGTACGGTAGTTTGGGTGAGACTACTATGAGCCATAATACCCCTGTTCTCACAGCAACCATGTGTGGCCTGTATGTATACACCCACATCTGGCGACCCAGTTGCATACTCAATTTCGCGGGCAATGTCCATACATAGTTCTTCTTGTAGTGTACCTCTACGGGCACACCATTGTGCAATACGAGTATACTTGCTAAGTCCAATGAGTTTTGGTCCTGCAATGATACCGATGTATGCCACACCACTTACAGGTTGGTGATGGTGACTACACATTGACTTGAGTTCACTGCGTACTACCAACATGCCTTCATACTTGCCGTCTGTATCATTTGGGAAAGCAGTGGCATTGGGGCTTGGTTCATATCGTCCTGCCATGATTTCATTAAAGTACATTTTGGCCAGACGCCGTGCAGTACCTTGGCTGTTTGGATCTGTTTCACGATCTATTAACAATGCATCAAGTACACCTTCAAATGCTTCGGTGGCATCGTCAATTAGTTGTTCTTTGTCGGCGTCACTAACATAATCACTGATGTTGTCACCGGCCCAAAATCTTTTGCCGTCACGCTTCATTCGAAAACGAATAGCGTCGCCTAGGTAACCTTCTTCATAGCCCTTGTCGTCTATGGTATCAATCCAATTTTCGTTCAATTCTATTCTCCGAGTTAGTAAGACGAGGATGTCTTTGTTGTATTATAATATCTTTAGCCTGTGAAGTCAACTGTTCTCAAGTCCGGATATTGATGATATTTAGGTTCCGGGTCAACCAAGGATAATTTTTCTATACCCATAGCACAGGTTTCTAGGGTTGGACAATAGTGATAACCTTCGCCGAATGTCTGTTGTCGTTCCCATGGCGAGATTAACAAGTCTCTACCGTCGCTACGCATTAGGCTCAGTTCGCGATATTGTGCATAGGAGTCTGTTAGGATAGCACCAGCCCGACCTATGCTCAATGGCTTGCCATGACCAAAACTCAGACATTGCATCTGTCCTGGTCTATACATGCCCCGACGCAGTAACCTGGCACTATCCCAAATGTTAGTGCCTACAAAATTATACTCTCCAATAGAGTTCCAATAGTCAGACCTTAAGGTATAGTGTACACCCAGTTGTCGCATTAATTGTGGAATACTGATATAGGTAAATGCAGAGAACTCACAGGAAGTAATCCTGTTGAATCTAAAACATAACTCTATGGCATGAGTGCATCCGTCTGTGACAACCACATAAGGTGCGCCGGTATATTCTGCCAACGCAGATTCAAATTTAAACAGGTCGTGAAACATTGGGGTTTACCTTGATCCAATCTTTGATTGACATCCAATTTTGTGGACCGATAGCCTCGTACAACTTGTTAGTGTTGGCACAAGTATAGACTTGATAATTGCCTTTTAATACTTCTGGCATATCTATATATTCTATGTTGGCGTGAGTTAGTCTAACAATTTGATCAGCTACATGTTTGAAACTTACAGCAGTACCAGTACCCACATTCCAGATTCCTGAATTGATTACTTGCTGTATGAATTGTATATGTGTCCAGGCAACATCTTCAACACAAACAAAATCTCGCAAATAATAATCACTATTATGAAATAGTTTTATGGTATTTGTAGCATTGGCCTGTAATCTAAATTGGGTGACAGGACTTGCTTGTGATCCTTTATGTTCTTCATGATTACCATAAACATTAAAGTATCTAAATCCTTGCACAATGATTTTTCCGGTGGGATTTTGTTCTACATGTCGATCAAACAGGTACTTGCTCCAAGCATAGGGGTTGCGAGGATCGGGCGGACTATCTTCTCGAAAATCAGATACAAGTCCGTACACACTGGCACTACTGGCATACTGTAAGTTAATGCCTTCTTCACAACAGCGTTGATACAGCCAACGACTAAAGTCGTAGTTGGTACGCAGTATGCTATCAACATCACGCTCTACTGTACTTGAGTTTGCCCCCAAGTGTACGATCCAATCATAATCATTGAACAACAGATCGAGTTCATCTGTACTATCCCATCCGTCAACATGCCAGTCGGTATGTTGTTTAAAATAGGCAATTAGATTTCGACCAATGAACCCTTGACTGCCGGTGACCATTATTCTCATACAACCTCATCTACACTGGGTGCATAGTTACCGATGTGTTGTACAGTGATAGCACTGGCACGGATGGCAAAGTTTATAGCAGGAGCCATGTTATCTTCTATTAGATATTTGTATGTCAATGCCGCTAAAAATGTGTCTCCGGCACCGCACACATCGGCAACTTCCACACGCCTAGTAGTAAAATGTATGTCATTCCATACGGCACCTTTATCACCTTGTGTGACAATTAGATCTGTACACCGACTGGTAATACGACTCAATTCAAGTTGATTAATTTTTACTATACAGCCTTCAAGTCTTGCTAGATCTGTTTTCTTTGTGTCAACAAAAATAGGTCCTGTAAATCTTTGTTGTAATTCAGCAATTAACTCGTAAGTCACAGTGCCCTTGTTATAGTCGCTAATAACAATAGCATCAAATTTTTCTGGCATGGCATGTAAGAACGCCAAGTTAAACTCTGGCCAATTTTCAAGTGGTGTACACTTACTATCGCTGTCGATGCGTACAATTTGTTGTTTACTGCGACTGTCAATCAGTCTAGTTTTTGTTGATTTTTCACAATGCAAGTAAAGAACTTCGCATCCTAGCATTTGTAAGTTTTTTAATACATTACCTGCCATGCCAGGTTTGCGTTCTTCGTGTGTGCATTCAAACACCGGCACAGGAGCCTCGGGACTGATACGATCCACAGTTCCAAACTGGTAAACATCAACGCAGTCGTCGCCGATTAGTAATATCTTGAATTGTTTTGGTTGTTGAGTATTCATCTTTTAATTTGAAAAATTCTATTTGCTTGCAATATTCTTGTCCAATAATTGGATAGCCTTTGTAGTCACTGCCCTTGACCATGATATCAACACCGTACTGCTTGATCGTGTCAACTAATTCTTGATCAGAATCAAAAATACAAACCTTGTCAACATATTTTAAACTCTCTAGCATAAATTGTCTATCAATTTGGTTATTGATAGGTCTAGCACTACCTTTTAGTTCTCGAACTCGTCTATCTGAGTCTATAGCAACCAATACTTCATCACCAAGACTACAAGCATATTCGAGCATTTCAAGATGTCCTCGATGTAGTATATCAAATGTGCCGTTAACAAATACTCGGGTCATCGTTGGCTATCACCTTTGCCCACACGATAGTTGTCTTCCACACTGTCTGGTGTACTAACTTCAATAACTGTACCAGCTTCGACGCATTCTAGTTGATGCGGTTTGCAAGGTTCGTTGTGCCAGACTGCACCGTCCCGTAATTCCGTTTCGTGAACCTCTGCTGTAGCAGTATCAATCCAACGAACAATAAATTTACCTGATTGTACATACCAAGTTTCTTCTTTGTCTCTATGAAAGTGCATACTGAACTTGGCACCGGTGTTGAAGTTCATGAATTTGCCGCAGTATCGGTCGTTCGTGGCCCAGATAAATTCTGATCCCCAACCTTTTGGAACTAGGCCTTTTAATTGTGTCATTTAGTATACCATTTGTGTGCTGAATCGATGATAGTTTCAATGTTGCTGTGCTCGGGAACCCAGTTTAACAAGTTTTTTGCTTGTGTGGCGTCGGCTACGAGTGCATCTGGATCGCCAGACCGCCTTGGCCCGTAATTGACAAACGGTAGTCCGTATTTGTTAAACACATAATCAACAATTTGTTTATTACTTATTCCCTCTCGAGTACCAAGGTTTAAAACATAGGCTCCTGGTTGTGGATAGTCATCCAATAAGTAGTTGACACCTAGTATATGTGCCCGAGCAAGATCCCATACATGCACATAGTCGCGAACACAAGTACCATCATCTGTGTCGTAGTCTTCACCGTTGATGGTAAACGCACGATCAGCAATGCTGGCTTCTAATGCACGAGCGACAATATGTGTAGCACCCGGTTCTTGACCTAGATCAAAGTTAAAGGGCTCAGCACCTGCCGCATTGAAGTACCTAAAACACATGCTATGAATATCGTATGCATTGAAATAATCATCCAATATGCGTTCAGTCATAGCCTTGGTAGCACCGTATGGACTGATAGGTTGTATGTCACTGCCTTCATCGGTGGGCCAAGTGTCGGGCACACCATAAACACTGGCACTGCTACTAAACAGTATCACAGGCCGTTTGGACATGTGTCTAACAACATTCAACAAGGCAATGGTCTTAACTATGTTGTTTGTGTAGTATTCGGCGGGATCAGTCATGCTGGGCCCAACCAAGCTGGTGCCAGCACAATGTACAACAACATCAGGTTCTAAATTAACAATTAGTGACAATGCCTCGTCACTAGCAAAGTCGGCAATTAAGTATCCATCAATGTCTTTGAGAGTATGCTCGCGGTTGACTTGATCGATGATGTGTACAGTATCATTGTTTTGTTTAAATGCACGAGCAACATGGCTACCTATGTAACCACATCCACCTGTTACAACAACAGTTCTGTTCATTATTTTGCTTTAGCGGCAACTCTCGCATTTTTAGTTTCGGTAATTTCGTTACGGCGTGCCTTAACTGCTTTACCTAGTTCAGCCAATGCTTTGCGAGCACGAGTGCCTGCGGCATTGTTACCGGCTTCAAACTTTGCACTCTCTGCTAGATATGCGTCAAAATGTTCTTGTAAATTTGTCATTTTATTTTTCCTTTGTTAAATGATTAGTTGTCGTCTTTGTAAGTTTAACACATTACAGGTGTTTTAGTACATTTTCTGGGCTAGATACTCCGTATGGATCCGGATCAGTTGCACTTGCCTCTGGTTCTTCGAACATGTGTTCTATTAGACCGTTGTTGATAACAGCCGCATAACGACGACTGCGTTTGCCAAAGCCAATTGCACTCAGATCAACTGTCATATTCATGCCGTCTGTAAACGCACCGGCACCATCTGGAATAACACAAACATTCTTGATGTTTAATGCACGAGCCCACTCGTTCATAACAAAGCTGTCATTAACTGATATGCAATAGATTGCATCAATGCCTTTTGCATGAAAGAGAGCAAATTGTTCTTCAAAGCCGGGTAATTGATATGTTGAGCAAGTGGGTGTAAATGCACCAGGTAAGCTGAACACTACTACTCGTTTTTCATCAAACAAGTCTGCGGTTGTTTTAAATACAAATTTGCCGCCAATCGGACAGCCACCATCTGTGGGTACTTCGTCACCTTCACGAAATGCAAATGTTACATCGGGTACGGTCTTAATCATTTTATTTTCCTTAATTAAAATTTATTCTGTTGCAGTGGCAACAATACGATCCATTGCAATCGCAGGATCCCATGCCTTACAATACTTCTTACGATTAGCACGGCCTTTAGCAGAGTCTGGATCATATTCAATCCAAGTAAACTCTGTACCATCACAGTCGGGGCAATGGTCGTTATGGTCATCATCGGTACGCCGGTCTTCTCCCTTGCCGACCCATCCGCATTTTTTATTATCACACGCAACATCTACCGGCTCGGGCGGTTGATTGACCCATGATGTGGTATCCCAATTGTATCCTGACCAAGTGACAATCTCTCCTGTAATAGGATTGAATTTGCCGTATTCCCATTCACCAAACTGTGTGCCATTCCAGTATGCTGTGCCATATGTGGTTCCGTAGTGCTTCCATGTACAACTGTAATAGCCAGGCAGTGTGGGTTGAACTTTCTTAAACTTAAATGTCTCAGACCGTTCCCAGGTGCTGGGACTTGATCCATGCGGAGGATGACCCCAGTCTTTTTCTTCTGGCGCATAAGTTTCCCAGGTGTTGCTATCTTTTACTAGATACATTCCAAAGTCGCTACTCTTGCCGTCTGTGCTGCCACCCCAGTTATCAATGTCTTCACCGTCGTAAGTAACACCATTGACCAGTTCTTCTCCATCAATCTCATCGTAGCACAAGGTTAGTTTGGTAATATCAAACGGTTGTGTAAGTTCAATGTGGCCTTCAAAGAATGTGCCTTTTTCGTTACTGCTACCGACGAATACTACAGTACCCACAGGCTTGCTACCGATCCATGCTTCGTCACCACATGACCATTCAGGGCTGTCGTCACTGCCTCCATCACAATCATCTAGACTTTTCTGAAAAACGGTGTCACCTTTTTCATCTTCGATCTGTAAGGTGCCGGCATTACGGCTAACACCATTGACATGTGCCATGTCATCACATTCATACCACGAACCCGGAGGAAATGGCAGCCGGTCAACATCAAGGTTCATGTCATCTTGCACAGTTTCTTCATCGCTCCAGGCAATTTCAGAAAGATCAACCTGGTGTTCCGTGCAGTAGTCCCATATATCACGTTCTACTGTGCCCATGACTTTTTCGCCACCGTAGCCCCACATGCTGACTTTGTAGGTTCTTGGTGTGAACTTGAGAGTCGCCATTAACTGCTCATACTC
>Ga0208974_1001023_pt1 | contig 11117 bp, 10 predicted proteins | sample GreLakmeER15MSRF_FD_187699 | JGI IMG/M metagenome (GOLD analysis project Ga0208974, IMG submission 187699) | Freshwater lentic microbial communities from great Laurentian Lakes, MI, USA - Great Lakes metaG ER15MSRF (SPAdes) | ecosystem: Environmental > Aquatic > Freshwater > Lake | place: Great...
TCATCCACTTCTGAAACAGAGATCCCCTTGCTTTTCAAAATCTCATTACGCAGCAAAACACCTAAAACGGAAGACAAGTCTTCAAGACGCAAACCTTTGGAATAAGCGTACTCTTTAGCATTTAAGAGTTCAATGTCGTTCAGCACACCAGGAAACTGCTCACTAGCTACCCGCATTGATTCCACCTGGATGTCATACGCATTTTTTGGAGATTTTTCTTCTACCAATCCAGATAACTTTGAAAATTCGCGCTTCAGCAGAAGGTCAAATCCAACGCTCGCGCTTGCATCTAGCCCTGTATGAGTGAGCACAATTGGACTAAAAGATTTAACAAGTGGGGTTTTTAGGGTATTGTTGTAAATGAGTTCAGTAAGTTGCTCTAACCGGATAACGGTTTTCTCCATAGAGAGTGCGCCGTCAATCTTTTGATTGAGATTTAAAAACCTCTCGGTCCATCCCCCGATTTTTAATAGGCCGTACCCAGTCGCAACTAGTAGGGCCATCAAAACAAAAACGCTGGAATTGAGTTGATCACTAAGTTTTAGAAAAATTTCAGTCATAGATAAATCGTAACTTATTAGTTAAAAGATGTGAAGAAGTTGACTCACAAAGATTGGGTATTTAACTTACTAATTCATCCGACACAAAACTTAGATTGACAAATTCTGTATATGCCTGTAACATACATCCATGATTGACTTTGATAACATTGTTGGCTTTGAATGGGATTCGGGCAACGGCCGTAAAAGTGAAGCGAAACACGGCGTTACTAAGGTTGAGGCTGAAGAGATTTTCTTTAATCAGCCCCTGCTTATTAATTTGGACCAAAAGCATAGTGATACAGAACTTCGGTATTTGGCTCTTGGCAAAACCAACAAGTTACGCGTTTTAACTGTCATTTTTACGCTGAGGCAACAAAACACCCTCATCCGTATTATTTCAGCCAGAGATCAACACCGTAAGGAAAGGCTTTTATATGACCAAACCAACAAGTAAAACCACACCTCTTCCAAAATTTCGCTCAGAAGCTAAAGAGCGAGAGTTCTGGGAATCTGAAACCAACGATGCAACACAATACTTTGATGCATCCAAGATGGTTGCCGTCAAATTCAAAAACCTCAAACCATCTACTACCAGTATTTCCATCCGACTCACTGACAGTCTGCTCGATGGCATTCGCCAGCAAGCCAATAAATTAGATGTCCCCTATCAATCGCTAATGAAAGTCTGGTTGACAGAAAAACTAAGAGATACCGCAAAGGGCTAGGTTGCCGCTTCATGCTCATCCATTTCATCCGCAACGGCCCCTCTTACCTGCCTGAGATCGACGCCTACTGCGCATACATCCAATCTCGCGGACATCAAACCATGGTGCACGACAGTAGCGTTTCAGTGCCAACAAGCGCATCGGTAGTCTGGTGGTTTTGCGGACGCGTACCACTGCGCGAAGCGCGCCAATTGCGCGGTGCATTTCAAATCCATGAATACGCTTCTGCTTCTATCCCGCCTTACGCTTGGGTAAAAGACCAAGTAAAACACTGGACTCAACCACGCCCTGATTACCGCATCTTTCAAAACGGCTGGGTACGTGAACGCATGGGTTTTGCAGACGGTGTGCCGCATGCTTTACGCGATATGGGCGTAGCAGAACATTTCTTCGACGCACCTTCACACACACCAGAGCCTGAATTCGATTTGGTCTACTTGGGCGAAATGTCGCGTCTGTTGGCGTTTATCCCAGTCTTGCAAGCGATTCATACAGCAGGTCGCTCTTTATTGCTGGTGGGTGACGTACCCGCAGAATTACAAATGCATTTGCCACCCAACGTGACCTGCACAGGCCGTGTAGAGCATGCGCAAGTCCCTCATCATTTGCGCCGCGCGCGGTTTGGCTTGAACTTGATACCCAACGCCACACCGTTTCAGCAACAAACTTCCACCAAAGTGCTGGAGTATTGCGCGGTGGGTTTGCGCGTGGTGAGCAATGCTTACCCATGGGTGCGTTACTTCATGGCGCAGCATAAGGCGAACTTTTATTTGCTCAATGATGATGCATCATCGCTGGTCACTAGTTTTGGTGAAGCTTTAGATGCCTACCCTTATGAAGTGCCAGATGTGCGCACCTTGGTCTGGTCACAAGTGCTCGACACCTTGTCTTTGTGGAGCACGATATTGCGATGAACATCACTAGCAAAATTGTTGCTCTGTCCAGCGCTGTAGCGTTTGCGTTGCAAATCGCTTTGGCATTGCTGATGTTGCGCTACTTCTCGCCAGAAGAAGTGGGCATGTTTTCTGTGATCAGCCAAATTGGATTTTTCTGGACTACTTTGGCACTGGCGCAAGCGCCATTGCGATTGCTAGCGAACCATGGCGCCTCCGTTTTTGATGATGTACAACACGCTTGGGTTTCCAGCCTGCAACGTTTTGTGTGGCTATCGCCTGTTGCTGCGATGGCTGTTTGGTGTAGTGGCTTGTCGTTTGTCAACGCGCTTTTATGGGCGTTTTTCCTGTCGCTGTGTCAATTGACATGGATGCTCGCGCAAAGCATGCGTTTGCGTATGGTGGGTGCTTGGGCGCAAGCAGGTGTGCGCGTATTGCCTCCGTTGATGGCTTTGCTGGTTGCTGTTGCTGCGGTTTTCATGCAATGGAGTGGGCCAGCGCTGTTGGCTGCTGCATTGCTGGGTTATGCCATGGGTGCGGCTTGGTTGTTGCCTTCGCTCCTTGCCTATTGGCAATCCAAGTTTGTAAACGTATCGACTGAACCGAATGAAACCGCACTTTCATCAGCCTTGCACGACCCATCGCATGTAGTCATTGCACCTGTCTATGGCGATAACCGCTCAGCTTCCTTGCGCATGGCACATACGTTGGCCGATGCATTGCTCGCTACCGCTGTAGTGGTGGTATGGCAGCGCTTGTATGGCTCACAAGAAACCGGTTGGATGGCTGCACCTCTTCGCGTGATGGGGTTTGTGCCTGCGGTCGTGCATATGGCTTGGGCACAAGTGATATTGGCGCAACCTCAACACGCGCGTACCAACCCTTTATGGGTAGGGCTTGCAGGATTTGCTTGCGTGGCGCTATTGGGCGTCGGCTGCGCTGTTGCGCTGGAGATGGGTTGGCTGGATATGAAGTGGCAAGGCGTGAGACCTTACCTATTGCCGCTGGTGGTTTGGCAGGGAAGCGCTTGTGTTGCTGCGGCATTTAGCCATTTACCTTTTCAAAACCTCAATGCGCGAAGGTACTCTTGGGTATGCATGGGAGTGGCAGGATTACAGTTCGCTGCGTTGTTAGTCGCGTTTCCACTTGGTATCCAACTAACAGCAGAAACATTTATGAATTGGTTTGCATACATAAGCTCAATTGGACTTTTGGCAATTTGTTACTGGCTCAGCCAAATGCGCAGAGACAATTTACTCTTTAATAAATGAGACTGGAACAAATGTTGGCTGATGGAAGTTATTGAAATAGTATGAGCAGAACCTCTCCGCTATGAAACCGAAAATACGAGACTGGTATGGTGTACGGGATGTGAGATCTATCGTTTTCTGAAGCTCAAACAACCAAGGAAAGAGAAGCTCAAAATAATTTATGGCGTTCTCCGGGCTAGTAATAAACATGTTGAATGGCGCAAATTGCTTACCTTCTAGATATTTTTGAAAATTAAGTCTATGAGGCTGAGGCAACAAATCAACTGCCAGAAGAATATCTGAAAGATTGTGCTCTAAACCATACTGCTCAATTAGATTTAGCTTCTGCCATGGAAGCTTCACTTTTTTCATCCCTTTAGAAAGTGAAAACCAATGCTGCTTAATTGGAAAACTTGTTTGCTGAGGCAAAATCACATCAAACGATTCATCCTTCAGTAAGTACGCTAGCCCATCAATTTCACCATTGCTAATTTCATCGAATTTTTCAATTTTTCTATTAGGTGAAAAAAATCTTCTGTAATGACAAAAACCAACCAACTCATCAGACTTCGCGGTTGGTAACCAGTTTTTCCAAACCCAATAGAGTCCAGTCAACTCGCAAAAATATGGGTTCAATTCTGAAATGTTATCCCCACGGTTATCGCATAGTTCGTTTTGAGTTGCTGCAGTCGCCTCTGCACCCACGTAAAGCGGAATGAACGGTGCCTCCAACTTTGCAGGTAACGGCTTATGTGAAATAACAAATATATTCGTCATGTAATAGCACCAATTGACTTCGCAATTTCAGAGCTCAACGTTAAAGCCGCACCAACTACTTGGTCCATGTTGTAGTAACGGTATTGCGCGAGTCGACCGACAAAATGAACATTTGGTTCATTGATTGCCATTTCTTGATATTGTTTATAAAGCGCTTCATTATTTGCTCTAGGAATGGGGTAGTAGGGATCCCCAATGTCTGATGGGTACTCTTTGACAATAGACGTTCCAGTAATACCCGAACTACCAGTGAGATGCTTAAATTCAGTTATGCGCGTAAATGCATGATCATTTGGATAATTAACAGTACCTACTTTTTGCAACTGATCCACCTCTAAATGCTCGTGTTCAAATCTAAGACTGCGGTATGGAAGCTTGCCTAATTTATACTCAAAATATTCATCTACAGGACCCGTAAAAACGAGTTGCTTGTATTGAATGCTGTAACGAGATTGCTTGAAGTCTGTTTTTAATTCAATTTCAATATTTGGATGATTTAGCATCTTTTCAAACATTTTTGTATAGCCTTCACTTGGCATGAACTGAAAAGCATCTGTGAAATATCGATCATCGTCATTAATACGAGTTGGTATTCTGGCTGCGACACCTGCAGAAAGCTCCGATAAATCAAGTCCCCATTGCTTGCGTGTATAGCCCCTAAAAAATAATTCGCAAAGCTCTTTGCCCACACTACTCAGGACCACGTCTTCACTAGTTTTTATTGAACTTATGTCTTGACGAATCGTTTTGAAATATGCCTCTATGCCAGCCTCATCAAGTTCTTTTCCATATAGCTTGTTGATAGTAGTCTTGTTGATTGGCAAGGGTAGGAGTTGATTTTTTACTGATGCAAGCACACGGTGTTCATAAAACCGCCAATTAGTAAATTTTGATAGATACTCAAATACCTTCTTTGAATTAGTATGAAATATATGCGGTCCATATTTATGAATAAGAATACCGTGCTCGTTAACTAAGTCATATGCATTGCCTGCTATATGCTCTCGCTTATCCATAAGAAGCACACTGTTGCCAGCATCTGCGAGCTGTCGAGCGCAAACGCTGCCCGCAAATCCTGCTCCAACTATCAAAAAATCATAATTTTTCATAAGCTTATTAAAATCAATGGCAACGGGTTGATATTATTTTTTAATGCATACTTATAGACTTTAAAAGTCTACTTATTTGCATTAATGGTCTGTGTAGAAACGATAATGTAGAGAATTGTAAATAGCGAAATTTTTTATTCCATGGAATAGTTTTAGTAGAAACAAATAATTTAATTTTTCTTAAAAGCGAATCTTCTAAAAGAATATTTTGGACAAATTCAGAAATTTTTTTTTGCACTCTAAGTGCATTAACTATATTTTCTTCACAGCCATAGACTAAAGCATCTGAGAGCATTTGAGTAGCTTCTGCTTGAGAGTTTTTCGCAGAACTTATTAACTTTTGAATTTTTTCATCATAACTATCTTTTACACCTTGCTGTGATATTCCGCCGCGTCGATGATAGAACAAAGGGGATGAAATAGTAGCGGCTCCACCCATTTGCAAAGCCCTGAACAAAACACATTGGTCTTCATATGGAAGATCAGGTTTTAATGATCCTATATCTAATAGGCGTCTTGTCACCATGTGCCCCGCACCAAAAATAAATGGTCTATGTTTTAACCATTTATTCTTATCCCAATTTTCTAATTTATCGGAGCGTTTAACTTTAATGGCCTCTCCAGTTTCAGCCATGTCGAACGCATCACAAGCAATCAAATCAATCATTCGCCCTTTTTCAAGCCATAATTTAATGCAACTACTACATCTTGTTGGTAAGTAAATATCGTCGCCGGCGGCCGTGAAAATAACTTCACCTTGTGATAATTGAAATGCTTGGTTGTAATTAGCAACTATTCCTATATTTGTAAGATTACGGTTAGTTATTATTTTTTTTGGGCCAAGGTAGTTAGCTACAACTTTCTGAATAACACCCCAAGTATTGTCTACGGAATTGTCATCAGACACGATGATTTCCAATTGATCAATATCTTGCTCAAGTAAAGTAACTAAAGCACTTTCTACCAGAGATTCTTGGTTATAAGTTAACAACAGGACAGAAGCCAATACATTGTTAACGTTATTGCTATTTATAAAATAATCAAATGTTTGCTGTCTAAATATAGTTGATTCGTTTTGTACCCATTTGCGATAGCTAGCAAAATTCCCGTAATGCTGCGGAAAATTTTGCATCATATCAGTCACCAATTCACCAAAATTCTTTACAAAGTCAGGGGCGGCGCTATCCAATTTGTATGTTTTAGATATTGGTAAATCAATATCGTTTCCAGCCGAGCCCAAAATACCAGTGATCAACGCACATCCGTGCATTGCTGCCTCTCGCGGCATTCTGTCGCGACCTGGATGGTGTCCAAAATCCACATAAATCTTTGCATCGTAAAGCCGCTCAGAAAGTTGTTCGCGGCTTAATCCTCTGACAGGAACGAAATTTAATTCTGGATAAGTTAGGATCAAATTTCTGGTAACTTTCCAACCCTTTGTTGGGTTATATAAGATAATATTTTTCTTATGGTCTATACGATCCAGATAGCGATCTGTTAAGAAATCTTCATTGATAGAGTCTATTAGTGGTATGGGCTCTATTCCACAAGTGCGAAGATATTGTGTGGCGTGCTCTGTTTGCGAGAAATGCAGTAGTGACTTTAGTTTACTAGCGCCACCCAAAGGTCGACGCCCTTGGACAATTCTCTTGAGATACCTAAGTCTGTCATGTATCTTAGAAGTATGTCTACGTTCTAAAAAATTCTCCAAAGACAGCCACCACAGGGCTGCTCTTGCATGCTTCACTTTTAGTGCTGGCATGGGTTCAATTTCAGGAAATATGATGAGGTTTCCTTCAGCATCTTCGTAGGGCGCAGATTGCGTGTTATAGCGTTCGTAGGGGCTCGGCGTATTAGCTGGCTTGTCAAATGGCAAGTAACACATATAGGCAGGAAGCCCAAACGAATTCATGTGGGCTGCCAACTGGTGCAGAGCCTCAGGCCCTCCAGTTACAGCGCCTTCAGGGCACGCTATCAATATCTTGTTATATTTTTTGTACATGTTAATAGTTTTTCTTCAAGATAAATTTGCTCACCAAGTAAGACTGCCAGTGATAATCCAATAAAGGAACATAAAAACACTAAATTTGTGATTTCTGTCGTCAAACCAGCTATGAAGAGATGAGAAATAAACACTAAAAGTGTTAACGACACTATTCGATGTTCGCCAGTACCTTTTAACCTCATCCCTTGAATTGCGCGTATAAAAACCACCCCAAATAAACTGAGGCTTGCTATCAGGCCCCAAACGCCAGAGCGGACTGCATTGGTGATGATTTCGTTATGAAAACCGTGCTTTGGGGACTCGCGAGCGTATTGGCTAGCAAACTGCGACAACTCTTCTTTGTTAATTTGTGCCATCCAACCCAAATCACCCCAGCCCGAAAAAGGACGTTCCAGAAAAAATATGGCCCCCATTCGATAAAACGACAACCTTAAGCCCACAGAGGTGTCTACGTTCATTTCATTTGTTTTGTAGTTGTTGATTTCTGTAAACGCCAGAAAAAATTTATTCAGCAAATATTCATTGCTCAATAACATGCCCAGTAAAAATACCAACAACATAGTAACCAGCAAGATTGTCTTTTTTCCGCCGAGCACAGGTTTTAAAACCCAGAAAGCCCAGATGGTTATAAAGATCGGTAAATTAAACCATCCTGTTCGTGAACCACTCGTAAGTGACAAATAAAAGCCAGCGAAAACGGCCAACCCACATAAACATCGAATAGTCACACCCACTTTATTCCAAAACTCAGAGATTCCCAATAAAACCAAGAATGCGAAAAGAAGGGTGTAGCTCCCGAAAGAAAGCGGGTCCACAAAATATGTTGTTAAATCTACCCCCCAATTGGTTGGCCAGTTAATTCTAAAAAACAATGTCCACAACAAGGTCATAGGTAAAACCAGTGTCAACCATATTTGGCAAATGCTTTTGTTCGGAACCACTCTCAAATTTCCACTGGCTATCGCCAGAAAAACTGGTACACAAAGCACCAACCTAAAAGGGCCGTCCCAATTGGGCATGTATAAGCCCAACCTGAGCAACTGACCCAACGCAACAGCTATAAGAGGGGCTGCAAACATTACACAAATAATTTGACGCCATCCTTTAGAGTACGCCAAAGACAACTGCGGCTCTTCTTGAGTTATCAACCGATATAAGCAACTAACAAAAAGAACAAGCACTACCAAGTTAGTCCAGTGCTTCACCGTTAAAAAGAATACTGGTGAAATCAAAACCAGTAAACTCAGAAAATTATTGAATTTATTTGCGTTATTTATCTTCATATGATGAGCAATTACACCATAACCTTTGCCACACTTAACTGCCTAGACTACACTAAGAAATGCGTTCAAAGCCTTATAAATTCTGGGGTGGATCCTTCGCAAATCGTTGCCGTAGACAATGCCTCCGATGACGGCACACCAGAGTACTTAAAGCAACTCGGCCTAGGTGCCGCCATTTTGAACCGCCAAAACCTCTCATGCGGTGCTGCTTGGAACCAAGGCATCTTGGCACAACAGAGCGAGTGGACGATTGTCATGAACAACGACATCGTGGTCGCGCCGGGTTTTGTGCAGCGTTTGATTGAATTCGCTACCACCAACCAGCTCCAACTTGTCTCCCCTGCACGCATTGACGGCATAGCGGACTACGACTTCCCTCAGTTTGCTGAACAAGCTCAACAGACCACCGCCAACGCAGTGCGCCGGGGATCCAGCAATGCCATTTGCATGTGCATCCACTGGTCGCTCTTTAACCAAATTGGCTTCTTTCGCGCCAACCCGACTTTGCTGGGGTTTGAAGATGGATTGTTTTACAACGAAGTGCGCAAACACGGTATTGCACACGCCACCACCGGCAGCGTGTGGATTCACCACTTCGGCAGTGTGACACAAGAGCATATGAAAATGGTTTTAGGTATTCAGAGTCAAGATGTGCTCGTCAAGGTCAATGACAGAAAGCTCTATGGCCAAAGCTGGCTTGAGCGCAAGTTGTACCGCCACGGTTTGAAACGTTCGCACCTTACATGGCGCGCGCAAGAACTGCGCGACTATGGCATGACGTTACACGGAACTAGAGACAAAAATGCATTTGTTTGGCTCTAACTTGCGGCGATGGGAGTTTTGGAAAGAGCTGATTAGTTTTCGCTCTTTGGTGATTGTTTCGCCTGTTTTTTTACTGACGGTTAAGCACTGGACTAATTTAGTGGTGCTCATTGTGTTTGTTGGCTCTTTGTTTTTTTACTCCGAAAGAAAGAAGCCCCTTTTCAAGACACCGATGAACTGAGGCGTTGGCGTTGGATTATTGCGCTGACCTTAGCTGGGCCTGTGTTGGCGGTTGGTATGGGACAACTGTTAAGAGGGGAGTTTTATCCGCCTAACTTTGATGCGCCTTTGAGGATTGCTTTGTGTGCTCCTATTTTCCTAGCTAATTCGTATGGGTGGCTTATCAAAGAAGGTAAAGACCCTATTACTTTTTTGTGGGTGAAGTACACATTGCCAGGAATGCTGATTTGGACATTTATTGATCGTCCTAGCTGGTCAACGTCTTGGGGCGCAAACCGGATCACAACTTATTTTGTTGATCCTCTTACTTTTGGAAGCTTGACACTACTTTTTTCACTTTTATCTGTAGCTGCTCAGAGCTTCTTTTGGCAGAAATTAAGCAATACTCATCACATCTTTGTACTTATTGCAATTCTTTCAGGACTCTATCTTTCAGTCATGAGCGGTAGCAGAACAGGATGGCTTGTACTGCCCTTTTTTCTATTTATCTGGATGCGCTACTTTGCATTGCAGCAGTATGGTAAAGCAAAGGCGATTTTGGGAGCACTTCTGTTGATGGCCGGAATATTGCTTTTCATACCGCTTCAGCCAGTACTTGTAGAGAAAATACATTTAGCGCTATCAGAAGTGAGCAAATACCATTGGAATACTTTGAATCCAGATAGTTCCGTTAGCATGCGTATCTCTTTTTATCGCATGGCAGTTTTTTACTTTCTAGAAAATCCTTTGAAAGGCTGGGGAGACTTGGGTTGGATGAAATTAATTGATTCGCCTGAAATTTCACAATACACAACTGCATTCACTAGGGATTTCGCAAAGAATGGATTCCACAATGAAGTTTTTACAAGCGCCGTTAGGTCTGGCATATGGGGCTTAATTTCGAGCTTTGCCCTACTTTTTATTCCTGTTGTATTTGCTATAAATATTCAATCTAAAATCACTAGTTACACCTTAAAATTCTTAACAATTTTTTTAATAATTTTTATGACTCATATGATTGTTACGGGAATGACGACTGAAGTTACTAATTTGGTTTTTCTTTCTTCTTTTATTGGACTTTCTTTATCTATCTTTATTAGCGACACTTTGATTTATATTGAAAAAGCTGATTAGTTTTCACTAAGTTTTGGCTCGATACATGGCATTAGCGGACGTATTATTTCCGTCTCACTTAATAAACAATCTCAGTAGTGTCCGGTTAAACCGGATTAATTTGTAGTGAAAGCCAATACTGGCGTGGCCTAGAGTCCAATTTTATTTGGTGCCGATTTGAAACTCTTTTCCTCATTCCTGTGTAATTTCCAAGGTTCAGTCCCCTTGGAGATTCCCTATGAATGTCGGCAAGACCTTGTTCGCGCAGATCATGGAGTTCGTTCCATGGACAAGCTTTTCTCGCATCGTGGCGCGCTATGGCGGCGACTCGGGCGTGCGGCGCTTGAGCTGCTCCGAGCAGTTTCGCGTCATGGCTTTTGCCCAGTTGACTTGGCGCGAGAGCCTGCGCGACATCGAAGTGACGCTTGGAGCCAACGCG
>Ga0208974_1001028_pt1 | contig 11097 bp, 13 predicted proteins | sample GreLakmeER15MSRF_FD_187699 | JGI IMG/M metagenome (GOLD analysis project Ga0208974, IMG submission 187699) | Freshwater lentic microbial communities from great Laurentian Lakes, MI, USA - Great Lakes metaG ER15MSRF (SPAdes) | ecosystem: Environmental > Aquatic > Freshwater > Lake | place: Great...
CTGGCACTCCACACTTCACCTTTCATCTCTTGCCAAAACTCTCTGCTTTGCCATTGCATATTACACATGGCTGCATACAAGTTTTGAGCATAAGCATCACTGGCTTTGGCTTTGTCGCATAGTTCTTTACTACTACGGAGATCATACTCCATGTTGTTCTTTTGCCAAGCAGGATCGTGGATCCTATTAGCTTCATCAATCTTGATCTGATCCCACATGTCAATGTAGGCTTGATTGGGCTCTTCGCCCGCTTCTTCTGCCCGTTTGATACTACCTTCAACCTGAAAAGTGTGTCGCTCGGGGCTTGATGCTACTTTTTTCATATTTTATTTGTGGAATGAACCTTGATAGCAGTGACGCATCTCATGTCCAATTATCCAATAGTCAACTATTTTTGGAGTGTAGATAACACAACTGTTTCCGGTAATACTATTGTTCCAAAATGCACAAGCCTGCATCGGAACGCCAAAGCCACTAAATCCCCTGAGCCTACTTTGTTCCTCGCAAGTTTTTCTGAGGTCATCTACTGGAATCCAAGTAATAGTAGTTTTGGAAACCTTATTTTGTTCTGCACTAAATTTATCTAATGGTGTTTCTGCCCATACATTAGTAATTGCTAACATTAGTATAACTGCTATTGCCTTTTTCATTTGAGCCTCTGTGTGTAGTTAAAAACGGTGTAGACGGTAGGATTCGAACCTACAAAGCCGCCCAATGGGCTAGGCCCTGTCCCTCCGTTCGCCGAAGCTACTAGGAGGAGGTATACCAGTTCCGCTCACGTCTACCATTGTATTATATACTTATTTGTAAATACTGTCAATGAGCTTTTCAACCATTCCTTTCCAAAATATTGTACGGTTTGGGCAACGCACTATGCTAGCCAAACCATTATTTTCCACCAGTTGGATTTTGGGTAGATTCTGTAATTATAATTGTAGCTACTGTTGGCCTTATGCCCGCAGTGACAAATTAGATCATCAACCGCTCGAAGTGTATAAAAACACTATTGATGAAATCAAACGCCAAGCTCGAGCTAATGGATTTACTGAATTTCACTGGAGCTTTAGTGGAGGTGAACCCACAGCGTACAAGCAATTTCCAGATTTGGTAAAACACTTGGACGAAACCGAAAGTCCTTACCAAAGTATCCATATGACAACCAATTTGAGTCCTGGAAGCAAATGGTGGAACACTTGGTGTGCCAATACTGCATTGTTACAGCGCAGAAGTATAACAGCCAGCTTCCACGATGAGTTTGCCAAAGAACAAGAGTTTGGAGATAAATGTTTACAGCTACAGTATGAACGTGTATACGTTACAATAAATCAAGTAATGGTTCCAGAAAAGTTTTATGAGTTGTATGAACGTTGCAAACGTTTTCACAATCGCGGAATTAATGTTACTTTAAAACCGCAAAGTAACGAGCAGGCGAGTGCGGTTGTTGACGGATATACTGAGGATATGATACATAAAATGCGTACAGGATTTCCGCAACGTGCCAATGGCGAGGAACTTTATCAAATAGCATTATACGAAGCAGATGGGACAGAATACTTGTTTGATCAAGCCGAACGATTTAATGCATTTAGTTTTAATAAATTCCAAGGTTGGACTTGCAATGCAGGCTATCAGAGTGTTATAATAAGAGGTAATGAGGTTAAGAGAGCATACAGTTGTAAAGAAGAATCATTGGGTACTATAGATAAATTTACTCTGTTTTCTTCTCCTAGGATTTGTGTAACAGAAAGATGTGTTAGTAGTGCTGATAGTAAGATACCAAAATGTATAAATTAGAACAAGTAAAATCAATACACTTTGAAATAACTAGCAAGTGCCAGGCGAAATGTCCTATGTGTCCGCGCCGAATTAATGGCGGTATTTTAAATCCGCTTATTACGTTAAATGAAGTATCGCTGGAACAATTTAAATTATGGTTTAGTCCCGAGTTTATTCAACAGTTACACTTTCTTAATATGTGTGGAAATCTAGGAGACCCTATTATCGCCCAGGAAACTTTAGAAATCTATGAGTATCTTAGATTAAACAACAGTACTATGACATTAGCCATGAATACTAATGGTAGTGCTAGAAATATCTACTGGTGGAAGGAATTAGCCAAGTACAAAGTTAAAGTTACATTTGGAATAGACGGGTTAGAAGATACACACAAACTATATCGTGTAAATACCGACTGGGATGCTATTATAAAAAACGCCACAGCATTTATTCAAGCAGGTGGTGAAGCCGAGTGGCACATGCTAGCATTTAAACACAACCAACATCAACTTGATGAGTGTCGTGATCTAGCGACTACTCTTGGATTTAAAGATTTTAAAATTAAACATACATCTAGATTCCAAGACGGAAAATTTAATGTGTTAGACGATGTTGGCAAAACAACTCATATACTTTACCCAACTGAGCGTAGTAAAAATATGATTCCTATAATGAAGGAATCTATAAAAGAAATAGCCCCCCAAATAGAATGTAAATCAAAAAGAGATCTACAATTCTATGTTTCATCAAACGGAGATATTAGCCCGTGTTGTTGGTTGGACTTTAGTTGGATGTTGCCTAAACAGGAAACTAGAATAGACTATATGGATACTATTGGAGAACTTCCCAATTTAAATAAAAAAACACTTAAAGGAATTTTTGAGTCTGGATACTTCGATCGCATTGAGGATACATGGGAAAATAAACCTTTAATGGAATGTAGCCGCCAGTGCGGCAAATTCGATAAGCTAGGAGCACAGTTTGATGCTAATTGATAATATACCTAGTTAATTTCTATCATAAGAAGTTTTTAAATAGTAACTAATGGTCTCGGCGATTAATAAATGCCCCAGTTCGTTGGGATGTTTACAATCTGTAAGATACCTGCTGTCTAGATCAAACTGTTTGTGATTCTTACCGTACTCTTTATGATTGATATTTGCTAAGTATCTTTCGCAACAAATATCAATCATAGTATTATTTTTCTCATGCCAGTTAATCCAATTGGAAAATGGTACAGTTTTATCTATAAGACATTCTCGGTGTACTAACGTGTGATCGTCAAATGACTGCATCATACGATATGGAATTTTTAATTGATCTAATAATTTACTAACCGCTAGTATATCACGCTCAGTATCAAATATTTGCCGTTGTATACTATCAGGCAAATAAAATTTTTCAATTTTTGTATCACGGAAAAAGCTAAATCTATCAGGACTTTTCGATCTTCTATATTCGTTGTTGACCCAATCGCTATTTCTTATAAAGGTAGTCCATCCTATGAATACACAGCAATCTTCAGTATTTTGTTGTTTAGCCCATTTATATACAGCGTAGGCTATTTGGCTATTGCTACTACCTGGAATAGCAAAATTATCATAATCTGTAAAATCAGTATAATGTTTTAATTGATTAACAAAGCTGATTTGTTTAGACTGTTCGTACGTAAGTCCCGTAGAGTACCCTGAGGTGAAACTGTCACCGAATGCTATTAGTTTCATTAGATGTTCCACTTATAACGTTTTTAGATAGTAGTCTTTAAAAAAATCAAAACTATCCTTTCCATACTTAGTTCCTTGTATATTGCAATACCTACAAGGGTCTAACTTACTTCTATCACCGTTTTGTAGATTTAGTCTAAATTTATCCATGTCTTTTGAAAGCCAAAGATCCTTAATTGAATTGTTGAGTAAATTACCAATTATTCCTCGGCGTCCCCAATCATTACAACAGACTAATATATCTCCATTGCAGTCTACAAACATTTTATAGAAAGGTAGATAGCAGGATCTTTGATAATTTAAGATTTTGTTTTGTACAATTATCTCGTTTCGATTTACTATAGATATATCAAAATTGTCTTGATAACAGTGTTTAAAAGTTAATTCTATGTCTATATCTTTTAGTTCTTCTGTTATCTTCTTCGATATATCTCCATCATACATGCTCACTGTTATATTAGTGCATCCTGCTAATTTTAATTCTTTAGCTAATAATCTTGTTAAAAAATCTGCGTTGGTATTAATTTCAATCCATTTACATAACGGAACTCCGTTGGATATAATACCAACAGCATCAATTAATGATTTATACAAAAGAGGTTCGCCGAACCCTACTAGACTAACTCTACCCGAATAGTTTATGTCGTTTAAATCACTGGCTATTTTTGATACTAGCTCCAACGACATCTTTTCCTTTGTATTGGGATATAAATCAGTATCGCTACGTGGACAAAAAGAACAGGCTCTATTACAGATATCAACGGGGTTAATTTCAACAGATTTTAAAGTAGAAATTAAATCGCTAACTCCAGATTGTTGTATAGTTCGTAGTTGCTCTATGTTCATTAAAATTATCCTTGAGATATTTGTTGGTTCTCTTTAATCATTTTGAAAAGTGTTCGGACGGCTGTTTGCAAATCAGGATAGTCACTTGCCTTAATAATTGCCTTTGTTCTTCTAAAAGACAGATAGTATTTCTTACCAAAAATTTGTATATGATGGTAGCCAGGACTCACATAATATATTTTTCCTTGGTACTCTATTCCCCACTTATTTTTAACATTATTTGTAATCCACTTATATGTTTCAAGGAACCAAACTGGATCATCTGACATTTGAGATCCTATTGCCCAATTTTGTACATCATTACATGGCATCTTTTTATCAAATTCTAAATCGTATCTATGCCAGGCTAGGTAATCTATTTTATCTAATATTTTAATTTCCTGGCTATCTACAATAGTATCAGTAATAAGTATACCGTCAATCCATTCATTATTATTCCGTAATGCTGTACCTATGTATCTATTAGTTCCAGGATGTAAATGCCAATTAGGGTTATTGCTATTTTCAATCTTCCATATAACTACCGGTTTGAAAGCATCGTTTATATAAAAATAAAACCATTTATCTAAAATTCTGTGGCGAGTTAACGCATCTTCAAAATATGTGAATAAGGCACTGTCTAGTAGTGGTTTAACCTTACAATTATATTTGTACAGCATGATTGGTAAGTATTAGTTCCTTATGCCACTCTTCGGCCATATTGGTAGTCGAAAACTCTTGGAAGCACGGTGCCCCGAGCGTATAGTGCAGAAGTTTAGCATTGAGATTTGGGCCGTATTCGTCCGGTAGCCAATTCCATTCTTTAGGCAATTCTCCAATTCGATCATCGGAAATCCAAGTAAATCTATGTAATTCAGCACCAGTAGAGTTCTCAACAAACTCCGGAGTAAGTATTCTATTAGAAGGTGTTGAGCAATTCCACAAAACTACACTTGACCAATTTTTACGGGGGTAATTTTCGTTTTTGGCTCCGAGATATTTTTTAGTCATCTTTGTTTGATAACTATGTTTAACTAACATAACATCTTTATCTTCCTCTTGCAATTCCCAAAGTTTTACAATGTCGTCACGAACAATCATATCACCGTCGATAAATAGTGCCCAGCCAGTAAAATTTGTTAGATATGGTATTAAAAATCTACTATAGATAAATTGATTACTACCGTCAGTGTGGGTTTCTGTATAGTCTTGAAGTAGATTGAGTGCTAATGGGATTATGGCAACAGGTTGACTAGCATGTCGAATAATACTATTAGAGCATACGTGATAGGCAACAGCGGCACGAGTATCATATCCTATAAAAATTTTAAGCATGTGATATTTAGTAGTTAAATACGTGTGCTAAAATACAATTGGAAATAATATGAATATAGTAGAAGTTAAACAAAATTGGCCCAGCGGTTATATGAGGATCGATGTAGCTTTAGGGAATATTTGTAATTATAAATGCTGGTATTGTTGGCCGGGTAGTAATGAAGGCACATATAAATGGCCAGACTTTGATATACTCGTTAAAAACTTATCGCATGTGCTAGATTACTATATCCAACACACTGACAAAAGAAAATTTGATTTTAATTTGCTAGGCGGCGAAATAACCCACTGGAAACTTTTCATTGATTTTATAAAGTATTTTAAAGAACGATACAACTGTATTTTTACATTAACTACTAACGGTAGTAAAAAATTAGAATGGTGGGCTGAAGCTGCTCCATATTTAGATTACGTTGGTATTAGTAGTCATCACGAATTTGCTAATATCGAGCATGTTAGAAATTTAGCAGATTTGCTTTATAAAAAAAATGTAATCGTTGTTGTTAAAGTCCTCATGGATCCGTTTGCGTGGGACAAGTGTATAGAAGCTGTAGAGTATTATAAAGGTAGTAAAAAACGATGGTCTATTAGATATCTCGAAATTATAGATATTGCTCGGGTTGAATATACTGAGCCACAAAAAAGAATCATTAGGACCTTACGTGCCCGTACTTCAAACCCGTTTTGGTTTCTTAGAAATAACAAAAGTTATAGAAGTAAAGTTAAAGTAATTGATGATGCTCTTAAAACTCACAAAATTAAAGATCATGAAATTGTTCTTAATAGACTAAACAATTTTAAGGGATGGGAGTGCAATGTTGGTGTAGATTGGATAGCTTTTAAAATTGACGGCAGTGTATCGGGAATTTGTGGAAATCCGTTGTATGGCCAAGATGAAATATTGAATATTTTTGATCCAGATTTCACAAACAAATTTCATCCTGTTATTAAACCGACTATATGTAAAACGGATTCATGTTGGTGTTTGTTTGAAACCAATATGCCTAAAAGAAAAATTACACATGCTTCTACAAACAAGATAATTCCTATCTATGCAAATTGATACTGAACACTTACACTACTGGATGCAGGCCATCCGACAAAGCCCTAATCCTATGCGTACTATGGATGCATTATGGCAGGGACAACTTAAAAGCAAAGAATGGTTGATCGATAAATTGTCTTTGGTTTTGCAACAATATACAGTTAGCTCTAGTCCAGTTAGTATTGAAATACATGGCGGATGGGTTGGTGTACTGGCTAGTATGTTGTTTCAAAGTGATATCCCTATTAAACGTATTTACAGTCTAGATATTGATCCTATGTGCGAGCCTATTGCTACTATGATGAATAAAGGTGAAGAGATAGAAGGCCGGTTCCAAGCTAGTACTGGAGACATGTGCAATTTAATATCGTTTGTTGATATTGTAATAAACACCAGTTGTGAACACATAACACAAGAACAATATGAGACGTGGTTAAGTAGACGTAATAAAGACCAACTACTAGTACTGCAAAGTAATAATTACAAGATAGATGAGCATGTACGCACAGCTGATAGTCTATCTGGATTTATGGAACAAAGTCATGTAGGTATAATATGGTCGGGTGAGTTGACATTACCATTGTATACTAGATACATGGTAATAGGAAAAAAATAATGAATCCAAGTAGTTGTTCATATCCCTGGAAAGCAATGGCTGTACGTCCAAACGGATTAGTTATTCCGTGTTGTAGATTCAACCAATCGAGTATGGACACTTTTATAGATTCTGGTGATAATTTACGCAACTCTGATATTTGGAAAACAATACGTACAGATATGTTAGCAGGAAAATTAATAGACAACTGTAAAAAATGCTACGATGAGGAGCATGCCGGTATGAAAAGCATGAGGCAATTGTATTCTGTAGATTTCATTCCAGTTGATAATCAAGCTATGCCTATTGAAAATTTAGAGATAGCATTTAGTAATCTTTGCAATTTAGCCTGTGTTCATTGTTCCAGTTCTTACTCTACCAAGTGGTATTCTGAAGATGTATCAGCTGGCAGAGTAAATAAAACTGGGATAGTTAAACATAGTACTAACTTTAAAGATTGGGACCTATCAAAAGTTACTAGATTAAAGATCATAGGCGGAGAACCTATGATGGAGCAGGATAAGTTTATAGAGCTCATGTCGTCTATGGATTTGAAAAATATTACATTAGAAATTAATACCAATGGCACTATACTTCCTAAAGAACAATTAAAATCATACATTAGTAAATGTAAACGTGTTTATTTTTGTGTTAGCTTAGACGGACTAAGTACAGTTAACGATTGGTATCGTTGGCCCAGTAAGTTTAATGAAATAGTTAACAATATGAAAAAATACAGCGAATGGTGGGGTCCACCGAGCGATACTAGCATGTTAGAACATAGTATTCAACTAATTATACATCATGTAGGTAATGCTATAAGCATTTCAGATTTGCCAGAATTTATCAATTATGTAGAAACAAATCTTCCGGAGTGGAGGCTAAATTGGGATTGGATTGTATACCCCCAGTGGCAAACTATACAATCATTACCTGAGGAATACAAACAAAAATTAATTACAAAATTTAAAGAATGTGCATTGACATATGAACTAGCAAGCTCTAAATCTATCAACCCGTATTTGATTGCTATTCATCATCTTAAAAAATCTTCGTTGGTAACATGGGAAGATGTAAAAAAGAATATAACTGCTATATCAATTGAACGAAATTTAGATTTTTTATCAATGGTTCCTAAACTTAAAGGTCTTTAACAATAAATGAAAACATTAGCAATTTTTGGAGATAGTTACGCCCGCAAAGACGCGGATAATATACACGAAAAATCGTGGCATGAGTTTATAGATGGATATCACATTACTAACTTTGGAGATCCTGGAAGTTGTTTATGGTACAGTTATGATTTATTTCTGCAAAATCATTCCAAATTTGATCAAATTATTTTTTTGGTAACTTCTCCAAATAGAATTACACTCACTGGTCCAACTGTTATCTATCGTAATCAAAATTACAAAACAGCTAAGATTAAAATAGAATCAACAACAGGTAAAGAATTAAAACAATATAAAATTGTACGTGATTATTATGAATTAATACATGATGTAAAAAAAGATGCGGCAATGCACCAACTCATGGTATCCGATATCAAACAAGTAAGGCCAGATGCTGTTGTATATCCATGTTTTGATAATACCTGGTCACAAGAATTACCGCTATATAATATTACAAAATTTGAAGATCAGCATCTAGGTATGACGACCGAAATGCGTAGAGAATTATATCGCAAAGGCCATTGCGATAGCCGTGCATGTCACATGATCGAAGAAAACAATAAAGTTGTATCTAAAATGTTTTTATCAAAGTTATCCGGAGTAGATAGTACATTAGGTCAGTTAATTCCACCGGCTAAAGATGTAAATTATTATTATCAATCATTATGGCACTAACAATAGGATTTTTTGGAGATAGTTTTTGTGCCTTAGAAAAAAATGAGGATAGTATTACCAACGGTTATACAACATACATTGAAAAATTAAAGAATCATTATTGTGCAGACATAGTTAATTTAGGCATGGGAGGAAGTAGCGTATGGGATTTGTATTTTAATCAATTGCTACCTTTGATAAAAAAAGATGAAGTTCCTAATATATGCGTATTTGTATGGACACATTCTGGAAAAATATTCCATCGTACATCTCGCAGTCTACATGCATCTGCCTCGTTAAACGGATTTAATAAAGAAAAGTTTGATTGGTTTGCTAAAACATATCCTAATGTAGGATATAATTTTTTTGCAAAAGAAATTTATGAAGCAAGTAAACAATATTACTTGCATCTTTACGATCAAGAAAAAGAAGATTTAGAACATATAGCACAATTACAATATATAGATAATAACGTGTTAAATCTGTTACCATTATCGACCAAGATTGTACATTTATGGGCATTTGGATCTAATAGTTTTTCAAAAGATAACGGATGGTTTCCTGAAAATGTATCTTACCCCCATATATGGAAACACGGTGTTACAATATTGCCCTGCCTCATGTCGTTATCAGTAGCAGATTATAAATGGCCCGTTTATCCCATTACTGATACTAGACCAAATCATATTGAAGGAAATAAAAATGATTTAATATTTGAGTCAATTCGATCTGCTATAGATTTAAATCAAGATATTGATATTACACCCAAAGTGCTTGCAAGGTGGAAATGAGTATTAACTTAACAGAGAAAACATTATGTTTAAATTCACAGACCTCAAACAAATACATCTTGAAATAACTAACAATTGTCAAGCTAGTTGTCCCATGTGTAGTCGCAACATAAGCGGCGGATTAGAAAATCCTCTGATTAAAATACAAAATTGGTCACTAGAAGATTTTAAAATTATAATGAATCAAGAAGTGTTTGATCAACTTGCTGGATTTTATTTTTGTGGTAATTTTGGAGATCCTATATTGAACAATAATTTAATTGATATGTGTCGGTATGCAAAGTCAGTAGCTCGTCCCGAGACTTATGTTTCCATACACACAAACGGCGGAGCAAAATCCACATCTTGGTGGAGAGAGTTGGCACATGCATTGCCTAAAAATCATCGAGTTGTTTTTGCGTTAGATGGCCTGGAAGATACTCATAGCCTCTATAGAATTGGTACAGATTTTAATAACATAATTAAAAATGCATCGGCATTTATTGAGGAAGGTGGCATAGCCGAGTGGGCATTTATAAAATTTAAACATAACGAACATCAAGTTGATGCATGTAGAGCACTTTCAAAAACACTTGGATTTTCTAGTTTTACGGTTAAGAATAGTATTAGATTTGTAGGTGAAGCAAGAACCAAGGTTCTTGATAAAAATAGCAATATCACACATTATTTAGAACCAGCGTCAGATACCACTATAAAATTTATAGATAGAAAAATAATAGATTCTTTTAAAGATCTAGTGGCTACTGCCAAAATTGACTGCAAAGTTTTAAAGAGCAAAGAAGTTTACATTGATGCATATAAGAATTTATATCCGTGTTGTCACACAGCCAGTGTACCCTATATGAGAGAGCAGACAAACTTTCATGAATGGGGAGAAAATGTACACAGCATAGTACAAAATATGTTATCACAACATCATAGCATGGTTAACTGTTTAGGAAACATGGATACCACTAGCCGATCTGTGAGAGAAATAATAGATTCTCCTGAGTATCAAACAGCATGGCAAGAATACTGGACAACAAAAAAGTTGTTTATGTGTGTTAGAACCTGTGGTATTGGACCTGGTATAGATTTTTCTAAACCAAAAGATCAATTTATTGAAACTACAAAAATTAACTAATGACTGATAAAATTAAAAGCTATATCAAGCTGATAGAAGAAAAAACAAGTAGCCCTA
>Ga0208974_1001030_pt1 | contig 11090 bp, 11 predicted proteins | sample GreLakmeER15MSRF_FD_187699 | JGI IMG/M metagenome (GOLD analysis project Ga0208974, IMG submission 187699) | Freshwater lentic microbial communities from great Laurentian Lakes, MI, USA - Great Lakes metaG ER15MSRF (SPAdes) | ecosystem: Environmental > Aquatic > Freshwater > Lake | place: Great...
TATTTTACTAATAACATATAATATTATGTTTGATAATCTTCTATATATTTTCTCAAAAGATACGATTGATGTCTCAAACAGCATAAGAAACATTGATAATAATTATTATATCAGAGAAGTAGATAAGTTAAATAATGTGTTACTTCAAAAAAACAGTGAACTGCAACTTTTACAAAGCAAATATAACAAACTACTCAATCATTGTATAAATAACGAATTGGTATCTAAATTAAATAATAAAAAACGCACAGAATCAATAATTATCCAAGATATCCAAGATATCCAAGATATCCAAGATATCCAAGATTCTGCAAAAGCAATTGATGATTCTCTTAATCCTGACAGAAAAACTCAATATGATAAAAAAGATAAGGTATACATCTATGAAAATAATAGAGATATAAGTGATAATGATGAATATGAAAAAGTATAGATATAAAACTATATCATCATAATATTATATGTATGAACTTTATATTTTAAATGAATTATATGATGAATGGTTTAGCAATAGGGATTATTGGTTTTCTAAAAATAGTAAGATAGATGTATATTTATGCGATAAGTACTATAAATACATAGAAAGCACAAGTTATATTTATGAAAGTTATAAAAAAAATCCTCCTTACTTTGATAATAAAACAATAATTGCGTATATTATATTATTAGATCAAATTTCAAGACATTTTAAGAGAGTTTATGATACTAATATAGATATCGTCGAGTTTTCCAGAAAAGCAGTAAATTTTTCTAACATATTATTATATAATAATAAACGAGATATATTTACTATAGACGAATTGAGTTTTATATATTTGCCATATAGGCATTTGAAGGATATTGACAAAATATATGAAATCGTCAGTATATATATTGAATTATACGAAAAGGCTAATACTGAAGATAAATTGAAGTGTCGAAGATATCTTCAAGCAACTCTTAATAATATTTACAAAGATATCAATCTATTATCTATGAAAATAAATAAGAGGGTAAAATCGTGGGAATATATAAATAAGGATATATTAGACCCAAGATGTCTTGAAGATAATAAAATAGTTTCTGTTGTAAGTCCGATTATTCACGAGAATATGCGGAATGAAATAGAGAAACTCAAGGATGGCTCTACTATTATCGTGTCATTATCTGGCGGAGTTGATAGTATGGTAGCCTTGTATTTATGTAAGTATATCAAAGATACTTATAATTCTAATAAAATTAAGAATATAATTGCCATTCATATAAACTATAATAATCGCACGCATTCAGGGGATGAATTGGATTTCGTAAATTATTACTGTAATAAATTGGGCATCAAATTATATTTAAGAACTATCAAAGAAATCTCTCGTAACAATTGTTTACACAACGGCTTACGCGATTTATATGAGGATATTACGAAAAATATAAGATATGATATGTATCGCTTGAATATAAAGAATGATAGAACATATATTTTACTAGGGCATAACAAAGATGACTGTTTTGAAAATGTCATAACTAATATTTCAAATAAAAGCAATTACAACAATCTTTGCGGAATGGAGGTACTTAAAGAGATTGAAGGAATGATGTTTTGGCGACCATTATTGAGTATAGAAAAGCGACATATTCTGGATTGTGCTAATATCAATAAGATACCTTATCTATATGATAGTACTCCGGCGTGGTCTGTGCGCGGAAAAATTAGAGATACTGTAAGACCTTCATTATTACTTCTCAAAAATAATGAAGGAATAGAGGACAATTCTACAATAGATTCTTTCTTTTATTTGAGAGATTATATAGCAAATACACAGGATATTTTCAATGAACTAATCATAAAAAATTTGATATCTAAAATAAAATATATGGATGCCGAAAATAGTCGCAAATATATTACGGAATATAGCAAAACAGAAATGCTATCACTCAAATATATAGTAATTGCCAAAATATTCTTTAGCAAGTTAAATATTAGATATTCTCATAAGGCTATCAAAGACTTCTGTGAATACATCGGAACATTTGACACCCTAAGTAAGACTCAACAAGGACGCAAGTTTATACTAAGCAAATCTTGCATAATAGATATAAAAATAAATAGCAAAAATAATTATAATATTATAATAACATAATCTAATAAAATTTATACTATAAAAATATAATATTGTAATAACATTAAAATATATGATAGGATATTATTTTATTGAAAATAAATATAAGTATGTTAGGGAATGTGAAATGTCAGGTATATATAAAGCAACGCGGAAGATGGAATCTATGAAAACTGAAGATAATGAAAAATTGTTACATAATAAAAAAAATAAGACATTACAAAACACTGGTAATATATCTATGATATATAAAAAATTATTAAATTATATATTTTTATAATATTTAATAAATATTATTGCCTTTATTACAGTTATTACTTTAACTTCTATTTGTAAATATATTGGCATATAGCGGTATTTTTCTTTCAAAAGGATAATATAAGGAACGAAAAGAACTTTTTATAGCATCTATTATACCTAATCTATCATTTTTAATTTCAAATAGTTTATATTTGTAAATATTATCATACCCTGTATAATCTGTATAATATGTTTGATAACTATTATTTATAGGATAAAGAGGATATATAGGATAAATATATGATGTTGAAAATGATGTACTCGAAGAAGCAATATTAAAATTAGAAAAAGCAATTGATACAGATAGCAATGATAACATTATATATCTAAACATTTATGAGATTATTTATATATATACTTATATTTTTATATGTTTTATCTTTCGGATAATTTAAGAGGTTTATTATCTTTCAACATACATATAGGTACATTTGCTATAGGCAAATCTGTTTTTTGAAGTTTCACGCTGTAATCATATATTTCATTATAGTTGTTTTTAGGATCAATATTATCCGCGATATCATCTACATATACTTTCTCTAAATCATTATGAAAAGTATTATTTTTTATGAAAGGCCTGATTATTTCTACTTCAAAATTATCATTCTCTTTTTTTAAATCATTTCTTTGTTCATCATTATATAATAATATAGTATTTTTATTTACATAATCTATGTCATTTTTATTTTCCATTTTTTTATAATCTTCATTATATAAGTTAACCAGTTTAGGAGGGGGTGGATTGTTAATAACATTTTTTAATTTGTCATCATTTTTATTATCATTATGAATGTTATTATATATTTCATCATTTTTATTATCAGGTATTAAAATTATTTGATGATTATTAGTTAAATAATAATTAATATAATATATAATTGAGAATATTAATATTGTTACTAAAAATAGCCAAAGTATAGCTTCAAAAGAATTGTCTTCATCTTCCATCTTATTACTATATTACTACTATATTACATTAATATTTTTAACTAATTACTCATCGTCATTAATGAACATTAATTTCTTTTTAGGTTTCCCTTTAATATCATCGCCGCCGCTACCGTCATTGTCTTTAAATGCTTCGCTATCATCATTATTTATTTCTATTTTTTCATTATCTTGATAATAAGATATTTTGTATTTATTATTATTGTAGAATCTCAAGCGGGCTCCTGTTTTTCTATGGAATACCGAGAACTCGTCGGAAATATCAATACATAGCGGGATATATTTTCTATCTTCAGGGCGTTCTCTCAGAATACGCCCGATAGATTGTTGAATATCTGAAATAGGAGATGCGAATATTACAGTATTTAGAGTTGGTACATTGAAGCCCTCCGAAGCCAATTGAAAAGTAGCAAGAATAATTTGTTTCCCTGATGATACATTTAACTGCTCTTGTTTCATTCCGCCAACATAATATCCATAGTCCTTATTGGCTATATTTTTCTCTACAATGTAATCTTCGATGGATTTTAATTGATTCCTTCTTTCGCTCAATATAAGTACCCTTCTATCAGGTTCATTTTTCAGTATTTCTATTAAAATTGTGATAATATATTCGGTTCGCGGTTTATAAGAGCATATATTATTAATCATTGCTGCAATATTCTCCTTACCATTCCACATTTTCTTGATAGCCGAATATTCTATATCAGGAACATAGTATTTGTGTATATTTACAATAACATCCGTATATTCCTTATTTTTAATAGAATATACAGAACCGCCTATATAATATTCAAATACTTTACGCATTCCATCTTTGCGATTTAGTGTGGCAGATAATCCAAGAATTATAGGAGTATTGAGTTTCTTAAATGCCCTACAAAAAACCTGTGCGCCTGTATGATGTACTTCGTCTATGATTACAAAACCGATATCCTCGAATATCTTACTATCATAATCTCTCATAGCAAGTGATTGTAGGGATGCTATAATAAAATCCTTATTCTCAACATCTACCTTATTCTGCTTAATGATTCCAATTGATGCCGCAGGTGCAAACTCTCTGACAGTTTCGATAAATTGCTGATTCAAGAAATCTTTGTGACTAATAAACATCGTTTTTTTCTTCAAAGCACATGCTATATATAAACTCATAATTGTCTTTCCAAAACCACAAGGGACCGAAATAATACCTCCCATTTTGCTAGGATTTCTTGCTGCTTCTAAAAAATTATTAATAGGTTCTATCTGTGCTTCTCTTAATTTTCCTACAAAACCTACAGATATATCAGCACCCCCAGTAGATTTTATGACTTTTGGAACACCATAATTAACTAAACCATAATATCTTGGTATATAGATTCTTTTATCAGTTTCTCTATACAATTCAAAAACAACTTCTTCAGTATCTTTGTTATTCCCCATATCAAAATTAACTTTCGGCTTCATCGTCAGCTCCTTTTTAATTTTTTCAATTTCTTCGGGTTTCAAAGATATTTTTGATATACTATATCCATTTGTTGATAACATTATTATAATACATATAATAATATATATCATTTTTTTATATGAATTATAATAGGAATATAACAATAAATGTATATCAACACATTTAGATTATTAGCATTCATTGTATTGTTTGCTATTATCATTATTGTTGAAATACCTTTTAAAAAATTATTTAAAGACCCTACAATACAGTTATATATTGCTGTTTTATGTATAGCAATTCTGATGTTATTGGATAATATTTCTGGATTCATATTAACAATAGGTGTTCTCATTATATATTTTAGAATTTATACAGATGAAATTAAAAATAAAAGAGAACGTGAAAATATGGAAAATATATATGATACCAAAGATACCAAAGATACCAAAGATACCAAAGATACCAAAGATACCAAAGATACCAAAGATACCAAAGATACCAAAGATACCAAAGATACCAAAGATACCAAAGATACCAAAGATACCAAAGATACCAAAGATATCAAAGATACCAAAGATACCAAAGATATCAAAGATACCAAAGATATACATAATATTATAAATGAAGAAAAAGGTATTAAAGATATGTCAAAAGAAAAAGGACAATGCGATAAGAATTGTGATAAATGTTCTATTGAAATGCCTAAGAAAAAAAATATATTTAATGAATTAGCAATTGATAATTTTGTACCATATATAACAGAAGAAAATTTATTGGCAGCTCAAACCAATATAATAGATGTTAATAATTATAATTTATGTATAAATAATAAGGATATAGAAATTCTCGAAGTTAAGCGAGGTCCTCTTTGTGATATACAAGGGTTACAAGATATTCCTGATTTGGGCGATAATAGAATATTACGCGGATATGATGTATATAATAGTCGTCTTGGAAATCTAACATACGATATTTTATAATATATTGAACAGTATATTAAACAGTATTTCGTTTATTTGGAAGAACATAAGGTATTTGTAAGAATTTGAAAATGTCTTCTTCAGAATTAATTAAATCTTTAGTATCTATAAATTTCTTATCAGTATTATTTTTAATTCCATATTCAGATAACGAATATCCTTTTTCTAATGCTATTTTTCGCATATATATATTGAATGAATATGAACCTGTGAAATATAATAAAGCAAAGTAGTAATATGATGGGTCTGCGATTAATATATCTATTCTTCTCGCGGGCAATTCGGGAGATAATTTACACAATCCCATAAACTTGCTTTTTCCACTTGCAAGAGTTTCTATGATATAACCACCGTTAGTAAGTTCAGATATTAATGTTTTAATATCTAAATCGTCGCGATTTTTAATAAGAATATCAATATCTCCCATATCCTTATTTTTTCTTCTATAACTTCCTACAAGTTCAAATTCAATATCTTTATAGACCTTTTTAAATATTTTATCAATAATTTTATAGTGTTTTTTCCCTTCACTCATAGGAATGCGTAGATTCATATCATTATAATATTTTAACCCAATTTTTTGTTTTTCATTAAGTAATTCAGGATGTTCATATAATTCTTCAAAACTATTAATCTTATTCATGAGTTCATTAATTTTAACAGGGCCAACGCCATACAATTTGCCTAATTTTTTCTGTAATGAAAATCGCGGATCATTTAAAGCATTTTCAACAGCCATAATTTTACCAGTTTCTATAAGTTCCTTTATTTTTGCATTTATCTTATCGCCAATTCCATTTATATTCTTAAGATCATCCATATTATTTATAGTTCCTTCAAATATCTCAAGAGAATCAATAACTTTTCCATATGCCTTTGCTTTAAAAGGCTCTTTATTCAGTTTATCATAGTCCTGTAATATTATAAGATTCTCTATTATAGATTGTTTATAATCTACCGCTTTCGCAACATTTACAATAGGTACTATAGGTTCTTCGTCATTGATATTTTGTATATTAGTATTTTCCTTATTGACTATTATAGGAATAGGTAAAAGTGATGGCAACCCTTGTTTTTTATTTAATTGCTTTAAATAATTTGCACTTACGCATTTTCCTGTACGAGGATTTAATACTTTAGGAGGATTACAAACTTTACTCATTCTTATTTATAAAAAATAATTTAAAATAAAATCATTCAATTTTTATTATTTTTACATAGATTTTGTTTTTCGGTAAGTATATAATTTGGTTCTTAATGTAGAACTTGATAATTTCTCAAAATTGAGTTTATAAGGTTGTAAAGGACAAGGTGGTATGTGAATATCATAAGGAATATCTTTCTTACAATTCTTTAACAAAGGTATTCTTTCTAACTTTTCAAATATATCTTTAAAAGGTTTCCTATTACTCTTACATTCATGTATTATTTTTTTATTATAATTGTTTGGGATTATACCATAAGTATATATCAAAGGAAATGAAGAATAATTGTCGGCTACTTTGTGATCAAAGTATATAGGGTATTCTCTTATATATTTAGGATTATCTGTATAATATAAGAACAGTTTTTCAATATTCTCTTTGGACATCAATTCATATATTGGTTTTATAATATATATACTTGTATCGAGAAACTTAATAGAACCTTCATTATTATTGTCAGTATAACTCTTTTTAATTATATCAATTGCTGTATTTGACATAAAAGGGATTAATATAAAAATGTCAAATCTTGTATTTTCAAAGTTATCTTGTATTGTATTAGCCATTTGCGAACCTGAATAACTCGCGTCGTCTGCTATTATAACAGGCAGAGATTCGTCAAGATTTTTAACATCAGTTATAATCTTAATTATATATTTCTTTTTATTTATATATTTTCTGATAATCTGCATTATCCAATAAGATGATTTATTGATATCATCTACGTTCATAAAGAATTGTAATATGTCAGTCTTTAATATGTCTAACATTTCTTTAATTGCGACTTTATATGTTTTCAAAAATTGGACATGATTTATATAAACGGTTTTAAGGATAAACTCAGTTGCTATTTTTCTTATAGATGGTTCGCTCTTATCTAACCATAATGACACATTATTTGTATTAAATGGGTGCTTATTCGGCTTCTTCATAATTATACTGCTATTTATGACTTTGTCGCTCATACTGCTATTTATATTACATATAAATATAAAAGGTCAAGGTAATAATATTTATATAAAAGAGTATGTATATATTAATTATAATAAAAGTATAAACTAAATATGCTCATAGTGCCAATTGGTGTAGATTGTAAAGTTGCCGATTTTTGTGTAAAATATAATCTCAGAAAAATGTCTCTACCATTTGATTGGTGCGTATCATATAATGGTGTATCAAAGTGTATTGAAGATGATTTTAAGAAGTTCATAAATCCTTTGAATAATAGAATAAATATATATGACATATATTTTCATCACGATTTTGATAATGCGAATCTAATACAAAATGATATAGATAAATATATTAGAAGATGTAATAGATTGTTAGATATTTTACAAAAAGGCGACGAAGAAATAATATTCTTAAGAAACGGTCATTGTTGCCATCATCACGACGAACATAATTGTAAATATAATAAGATTGTAAATGATATAGAAGATGCTGAAAATCTTGATAATATAATTTCTATAAAATATCCAAAATTAAAATATAAGATAATAATTGTATTATCTTGTGATAAATGTTTTAATCCTAATACTGAATATAAAAGTATAAAAAATAGTATACACATATATAATATAGCATCTCACGAGTTTAATTTAGAAAGATTCAATAGTAAATGTTTTGAAATTTGTAAAAATTTGAATTTACTATGATTATTATCTTAAATTTTATACATTAAAATATATTATAATATTAGAAAGTATTTTTAAAATAATGTATGATAAGATTGAATTAGATCAAATATTTGGTGAGTGTGTAGGCACTTATGTATTCTTCTTATGTATATTACAATCAACAGACCCATTACCAATTGCTATAGGTTTGTTAGCAGCCATTTATATGTTTGGTAAAGTTTCCGGCGGGTTTTTCAACTCAACATTGAGTTTTATCATGTATCTCAAAGGAACAATTAGTATTGCTAAATTATTTGCTTATATATTCGCTCAGACTATAGGCGGCATTCTTGCTCTGGTAACTTGGAAAATAATTAATAATAAGGAATAAATATACAGATTATAATAGTATAAAAAATAATATAGAAAGGTTATATAATGTATGTTTTTTCTAGATACTATACATTATACAGTATTTACATTCTTTAGATTCAAATGTATCATATACAGGTAATACAATATATTTGAATGTTTTATTTTGATTACTTATATGATATGAATTAATGTTCTTCATATCATTTATTATAAGTCTATTTTCACATTTGAGTTCAGCATGTTTTAAATGATAATATTTCTTGAGATACTTAGATATATAATATCCATCTATACTTAAGAAATATCCAGATTCTTTCAATTCTATTTTACTATCAAAGATATTACTTAATACTTTACAAACCTCTGGTATACTATCAATTAAATTAGAGAATTCAATATATTCAATATCTTTTATTTCAAAATTATTTTTTAACTGATGTATACCAACTGTTTTATTTTCCTTACTAAATGGTTCTAGATATTTATTACAATCTAATTCCTTACCATTATGATTACATATTATATTTTTAGCACATTTTTCCATAATACAACATATATTTTTACACATTTGTGTACAATACACATTTGTTGTAGAATTATATGTTTTCCAGTTTTTAAATCTACCTGTAATTCTTCCAAATAATTGATACATAGTATCATTTAATATATTATTATAACCAAATATAGCGGCTGTAAAATTACCCAATTTTTCAGTTATAAGTGTTTGACCCATACCAACACAGTTAAATCCAATATATATAATTGGTCTATTTTTCAACTTATTAGTGTCTATGTAAAACGCAATTAAATCTCCTAATTCTCCATTATTTAATATTAGAGGGATTGTAATAATTTCATCTAATTCATTTTTATATTGAATGTTTTTCTCAATACCATTAAGCATAATAATTATACATGATTTCTCACAATTAAATAAGTGTTCTCTAATATAATTATGAGAAATCCGTCTAATATTAACAGGTATAAATACTTTCGCAGTTTTAGATAATATATTAGGGTATTTTACAAGCGTATTCTTAATAAAATTGATAGTAAATATTTCAGTTTTATTAAACCCTTGTATTATATACTCCTGTTTTTTACTTTTAATATCGCCATATTTATTACTTTCATTAATATCACATATAAAATTAATATCTTCATATCCTACATAATCATTATCGCGATAATCATTTATTTGTAATATTTTAATTTTAGACCAGAAACCCATCTTATTAGCACTCCATATATTATTAGGAGAAGCAGACATTCCATACATTGCAGATACTATATCAAAATCATTCATTGTCTCTATGTGTTTACGAATATTACAGAAAGAATTCTTAATATATTTATGAAGTTCGTCAAAATACACAAAAACACGTTTTACATCTGTTGTTCCTTCATTAAGTTTATATATAGCATCAAAACAATCATTGAATCTCTTGATATTACTACACGCTATAATAATTCTAGGCATATCCCAATGGCAATCGCTTTTGTCTTTAGTTTTTGTTTTAGATTCATTGAAGATATTTTCAGTCTTTTTGATATGCTTATAACATCCCTTATATACTGAAGCAAATACACATACCGAACCATCTCCATATTTATCGTTGACTTCGCTAAGTCTGTTGGAGAATTGCTTGTTATTTAACAGACTGTTCATTGTAAATACAAAATGAATACTACGTCCTTGCTCATCATCTTTTTTCAGACTTTCAATTATTTTATTAACTATAACGAATGTCTTACCCATTTGCGTAGGAAGAACGCATAAATTGAACTTGTTATTTTCCATATTTATAAAAGTTGCAGGCAGACCCTTTTGTGTATCAAGTCAAAAACTCTTTAAATATCCTATATATATGAATATTATAGATATATTAGTCAATTTTTTATTTATAAAAGTCTATAATATATATATATCTAGCACTCCATAAAATTATAAAATTATAAAGTTTTCAAGCATATTATCGTAATTAATATTTAATTTATCAAATAAATAATTTCTATAATTACACATTTTCAAATAAAAAAATAAAAATAATATTTAGATGGATTATAAGAAATTTGAAGAAAATGTCTATAAATATATTATAGAATATAATAAAGGTAGTACTAAGTCTATTACA
>Ga0208974_1001031_pt1 | contig 11088 bp, 21 predicted proteins | sample GreLakmeER15MSRF_FD_187699 | JGI IMG/M metagenome (GOLD analysis project Ga0208974, IMG submission 187699) | Freshwater lentic microbial communities from great Laurentian Lakes, MI, USA - Great Lakes metaG ER15MSRF (SPAdes) | ecosystem: Environmental > Aquatic > Freshwater > Lake | place: Great...
CGACTTCCACGCTTGGGCATAGCACGAGACTCGCTCATAGCGATAGCGACAGCTTGGTCACGGGATTTAACCTTGTCACCAGAGGAAGACTTTAGCTTGCCTCGCTTGTATTCACCCATTACCTTGCCAATCTTTTTGGCGGCTTCATCCATTTTCATAGGAATCTCCTAACATAGGTTACGTGATATTACCATATTTAAAAAAAAGAGCCACTTTTTTAGGGTGGCTCTAAATGGCAACGGCAATCAGACCAATCCTCGGATCAACCTTTTGATCGGTTTACCCCAAGAAAGATTAGACCCCCATGAGATGGTGGCGGCATCTGAGGCAAATGTCAAGACAAAAGCATCAGCCATGTCGGGAGATTTCAATCCCCGTCTACGAATATCATCTTTGGACTCAATCTTTATCTTGCCATTAGAGGTAAAGGTGTATCTAACTGTCGCCAGTTCAGCAATGAAATCCTCATTATTGGGTATCTTGCAGTCCCGCTTCTCTAGCCAAGCCTTAGTTTTATGCCAAAGTTCTGCTCTCAGGTTAAGATAAGTGCCACCCATAGCAGGGCTTTCGGACACATTAATCCCACGACAAGGCAGTTTAAGTTCTCTAAGTCGGTCAACAACACCTGCTCCAAGGCCAATAGAGTCAACCAGAATCTCTGTGGGTCTACTCTTGTGGTCACAAGCTTCGTACTGGGCCACTACTGCACCTGTTAACTGCATCAGATCCAAGTTCCTCCACCTCTCAAGAGTGTGTACAACATTAGACTGACGTTTACATAGAACTGAAGAATCGGAGCCAAAACGAGCCACATCGAGTCCCCAAATGATCGGAGCATCTTCATAAGCTCTTGTATCCCTGTGTTTAGCAGACTCAAGTAACTCCATAGGAATAATCGTGTCATCATCGCTCCTTGGAAACTCACCCAAAACCCTGATCCGATAGGCATTACTTTCCTCGCCATAGCGGGATTTCATGTCTTCTACGTACTCTTTACTCACCCTAGTAGAGTCAATGCAGGATACTCTCTTTGTCCACCACTCATCTTTGAGTCGATTATGGGTATCAAAGAAGAAGCCAGAAGACCTAACTGGATTGCCCAATAGGATGGTCAAAGCATTATGTCCAGACATAGAACCTGCAGCAGCCTCAAATACTGCCTCTGGGACACCAGAAGCCTCATCCGCAACCAACATGACGTTCTCAGAGTGGACACCCTGTAGGGCTTCGGGTTGTTCAGCACGAGAAGTACGGGCAGAGATAAAAGCCTCGGTAGCGGAAGCCTTTAGCTCTATCCTCTCTTGTTTGACATCAAGTAAGTCTTGGATAGGTTGAGGTAGCTCTTTGACCCACCTCTTTAGCTCGGCAAACAAAGCATCATAAAGTTGGGCAGAAGTAGGGGCAGTCACTACTACCTTAACGGGATACCTGGTCAACAAGAACCATAGCATTGCCCAAGAAGCGGTGGTTGACTTTCCTACCCCGTGACCAGAACGAATACTAATCTTTCGCTCACCAGAGGCTACTGCATTGAGAAAGTCTTGTTGCCAATCATCAGGCTCTACTCCAAGAACCTCTTTGACAAACAGATTTGGGTCATTCCTGTATAGGGTGATGAACTGGATAAATGGGTTATGTGCCATTGTTTTCCAAAGTTGTCACTTCCTGTACCTTACCCATGTGCTTTAAAGCTTGGAGGTGTAGATCACCCAAAGAGATATTAACTTGGGTTTTAGCAGTATCTCCATAGTTCTCAGGATCAAGCTTAGAGGCCATCCACTTACGGGTATCGACTTGGAGTCTGGCTTTGTTAACTCCACTATTACTTGTCTCATCTGCTTGGTCAGCAATATCCAAAGCCTCTTCTGCCAGTTTCTCAGCCTTTAGCTTCCTAGCAGCAAGAACCGCATCTCTACGCTCATCAGTATGGTTTATCCAGAAAGAAAGCATTGGCCTAGAACACTCTATGAACTCTGCCAAGCGTCCAATGGTCATTCCTTGGCTAATGTGAGCCGTCACGAACTCTATCCCCCCAAGCTCTTCAATCTTTCTCTCCAACGCTCTCCGCATAGGAAATCCTGCCATGTATCTCTCCTTGATTTAATGTCTACAAATTCTAAACTATAAAAAATTTTTTTGGGAGTGTCTTGTGTTACTTGTGTGGGTGGTGGGGGGTCTAAGCTTTAAAGTGTTATATCGATAGGTGTTTATGTCCCCTGCTACAGCGCCCCCTCCATTTAACTCAAGGGGGGGGTAAACCCTATGTTAGTGAGTGCTCACTTCGGCAAATGTTAGTGAGTGCCAACTAACTTAGCCTGGTGAGTGAGTGCTAACTTACTTCTAGATGCGAATGATTCTCATTTAGATCTGTAGATGCGAATGATTCCTATTTGCGTCTCACTTGCGCATAGGATTGTCGATTGTCGGTGTTCGTAAGGTTCTTAAATGATCTTAAATGTTGTTTAGGTTTAGGCTATCAATAACCCAGGCCTTACGTTATCCCCTTATGTATCCTTCTATATCCCCTTACCTATCCCCTTGCATAACTTGATCCCTTGCTGTGGGTTTCCCCTTCTTTTCTTTTCTCAATTGTAGCTACAGAATCAAAGCATATTAGGGTTTACCCTTAAGGGTTTAAAGTATCTAAACCTAGGGTTTGTACTGATAGATTTGCTGTGTTTAATTGCTATCATAAATGCACATTCAATCGGAATGTATCTACTTAATAGGTGTTCACAATGACAAAATCCGAATCAAAAGAAGTTGCTAAATCCGTTCAATACAGCGAAGCTGGCTTAGGTAAGGACTATCTAGCTAGGGCTTTATCGGCCCTTATCCGCTCTGCTAGGACTACCAAAAGCCAGAATGAGATCCTGGCAATAGCTACAGCTCACAATGTGACTACAAACCCCGAATTCATTGTTTAATTTTATAGGTGTCAACATGAAAACTATCTCCCGCTTATTCCGTATCTATTCCGAATGCACAATGGCCGCTTTAATGGCTATCGGCTGCATTGTTGAATTGTTATGCGCCCTAGGGTTATATCTCTTAAATGCTCCCGTTCTAGCGTTATGCGCCCTTGTTGCAGCAAGCTTTTTTGCTTCTGCAGCATTTACGTTCACAGCTTGCGTTTATCGAGACGCTAAGCGCTCAAACCTTATCTAAGGGGAACAGCATGAAAATTCAAGTTGATATCCGCTCACAGTACGGGAACACAGTCGCATACCCTATATGCCATGCTGCAAAGCTTTTTGCCCGTATATCAGGGACAAAAACGCTACCCGCTCAAGCCCTTAAGGATATTCAAGCGCTAGGGTTTCACATTGTCGCTATCAACTCACAAAACACTCTGGAGCAAATACTATGAAAACCGCTATTTTTGAAGCTATTTTCGGAATCATTCTCTTTTGTGCTGCGCTGGCTCTCATGCTGGCTTATTTTGACGTTTTAGTTAAATAAGGGGCGCATCATGTATTGGACCGAATCATTAGGCCGAATCGAATTGCAGATCACTAAAAAACAGGCTCAGAGCTGCAGCCACCCAGGACAATGCGATCTTGACGTTGAAGCTTTAATGCAAAACCCGTCAATTGCCCGTCAACTTAAAAAGCTAGATCCTGGCATTGTTGCCGCTTGCCTTAAGGAATACGGGGCATGGAATGAGCTAGAATTGAGCGATCATAAAGAGAATTTAACCCGTCTTTTATGGTGTGCTTGCTGTGATATCTCCGAAGGCAATATTTAATAGGTGTCAAAAATGCTCAAAAAAATGCGCTCAAAATTCCGCTCTAGGTGTTCACAATCCCAGGCTGTTATCAATGTTGGCGACTGGATCCTATACGATACAGCTACAAAACGGGCTGTACTTGAACCCGATAGCGACACAATCACATTTATCGGTGAAAACGGCCCGAATACGTTCTATAGGAACAAAAAAGGCCGCTGTATCGATGCCCCTTGCTGTGGGTGTTGCACAATCTAAACTGTTTTTTTCTTTTTTTAATAGGTGTTAATTATGAAAATCATTCCCATTGTCTCAATGACAAAAACGCAAGCTGCTATTGCTTGCGGATCTTTAACGTCAACGTCAAAAATGCCATGTAAAAGCTACAGCCTACCGACCGAAGCTTCCGTTACTGGGTTCAAAATGTCAAAAATTGAGGGTTCTATATGCTCTAAGTGTTATGCGGATAAGGGCTTTTATAAAATGTATGAAAACAACATTAAACCCGCTCAATTCTCCCGCTTAGATAGTATCAACGGGGAATTTTGGGTGTCGGGTATGGTTTCCCATATCGGAAAAGATCCCTATTTCCGCTGGCACGATAGCGGGGACCTACAAAACCTTGAACACTTTGAAAAAATTGTAGCTGTATGCATGGAAACCCTTTTAACCATGCACTGGCTGCCAACTAGGGAATACAGCATTATTAAAGCTTTTATTGCAAAGCATGGAAAAAACAGCATTCCCCAAAATTTGATTGTCAGATTATCGGCAATGTATCCCGATAAACCCGTAAGCATTCCCGCAAGCTTGCAAAACGTGCCAGGCATAACAGCATCGAACGTGCATACAAAAACCCCTATAGGCTCCGCATGCAAAGCCCCAAAACAGAACGGGGCTTGCCTGGATTGTCGGGAATGTTGGACCGATAGCGTTATCTCTTACGAACTACATTAAAAGGCCAAAAAATGACAGCTAGAAAAGTAAAAACACCTAAGGTTCACCCTAAAATTTTGAATGATTTTATGGTTTATCAGGGAATCAACGACATAAATTCCGTTTTTGGGGCTTTAACTGTACTTGAAGCTTATATCCAAAGCGATAAATTCCAAAAATACGCTGCAAGCATGGCAATCGATAGCATTCGGGCCACGTTATGCGCTGGAACCGAAGTAATCGAGGAATGGCTGGAAATCGAGGAACCTAAGGAATGAAAACGGGAGCTGTGGGTGTTATAACAAGCGAAAATGAAACCCTAATGGAAATCGATTTTGTAACGTGTGGAATGATTTTTTGCCATGCTTTGCACAATCCCAAAATGCAAAAATGCTGCTATATCGAGGAATTTTGGGTTTTGATCGATAGCATTTAAAAAGCATTTTCTAAAAATTCCCGCTGCAATATGCGGGTTTTTTTGAAAGTGTTTTTGAAGTAAGCGCTCACATCATGCAAATTAGCTTAAAGCGCCTAGAATCGGTTTTCATGGTTTCAGGCATAGTAGGTATGCCCCGACCAAAAAAAGCGCTTAAAACGGGTTTTATGGCATTCTAGGGGTATATTTAAAGCTTGTCTCATGCGCTGTTTTTAAGGTTTTGCGAAGTGAGCGCACACTTACACTATTTTGCGAAGTGAGTACTCACATACTTTTTTTGCGAAGTGAGTGCTTACAAACGTAGGGTTTTCCCTAAAAAACGGGTTTTTACAAAAAAGTGGCATTTACTTTTTAGAAAGTAAAGTTAACCAATTTTTGGAAACTCAAAGTTTTTGAAACTTTTGAAATTAGAAAGCATTATTATTTTCAGACCTGGCAGACAGAAGTCTCATTATTGTAATGTTTAGGGCTTCAATCTGATCCATCTTTTTTATATTCCAGATGCGCCTTTGCCCATGCCATCCTAGCGTTGGATTTGTATGGCAGTCTTTGCATAGGGCTATGCAGGTGTACTGAAGACCTTGCTTGTAATGATGGGCTTCTGATGGTCCTGATGCGTCACATACTGAACAAGGAAGAGATTTGACTAATGCCAGGTGCAATCTTTCCTTTGCGTTCAGCTTATTGTTCATTGGGTTGCCCTGACCTCTAGTCGGGCTGAGTACTGGTTGGTGCGCCAGACCTCAATCCTTGCTTGGGCAGCGGTCATCAACCACCGATACTTCTCTTCCTTTTCCACGGCAGCTCTTATGCCCTCCAGCACTTCGATGTATTCCTCATGGGCATAAGCAAAGGTTTCTTGTTTGCCCAGAACTTCAGTCCCTGCCTGGCTCATCAAGTGAGCCTTCTTGGACTTTCGGAACTCCTCCAAGTACAGGCGCTCTGCTTTCGCTTGGGCGTACAAGGGTGCGGTGTCGATCAAATACTGAATTGCTTTGTCGGGGCTTATCTGGCTCTCCATGAATCAATCTCCAATGTTTCTCTGCCAATCTGCGGATACCTTCTGACAAGCTTCCATTTCCTGCCAAGGTCAATGCTTGCTCATGGATAGGCGCTACCCTTGCTCGGATAGTCCTACCTTGTTCGCTGATCTTCTTCCTACCAGCACCTTTTCTTGAGCCGCCACGTTGTTTCATGGCTTGAATTATATGCTACAAAATCAATTCTTTATGGCTTTTAGTACAAACCTGATGTCATCATCCTCTTCTTGGAAGACAGTTTCAAAATCTGCTTTGTAGATATTTCTGAAGTCGGACATGGGTGTTCTGCCCACCTGCCTCTTGTACTCATCTTGGGATAGAAATACCAGTTGTTCAAGCTGCATGATTCTTGTATGGCTTGGATCACCATAAGCCCAGACTGAAGTTCTTGATGGACAAGTCGCAAGGAAATGACCATTTGGTTTGAGAAGTCGCCAGAACTCTGAGAACTGAGCAAAGAATAGTTTGTAGTCACCCTGTTGACCAAGATGCTCTAGCACCTGATAAGCATGGATTTCATCAAACTCATTGTCTGGAAATGGTAGCGGAAGCTTCATCAAATCCCACACGACAGTAGGATTGTGGTCTGAGTTGTAGTCCAAGGTGGTTAAGTTATCAAAAACTGATGTTCCATCAACAGCCATCTTTTTAATATGGTTTGACCCACAACCAATTAAAAGTTCTTTTTTCATGGCTCACCCTTTAATTTAAAACCATGCTCTGCTAGTTTCTCAATTATCTCATTAACGCTTTTTCTACCCATATTGGGAGTTTTTAATAATCTGTCTTTTGTGCAGTTTAATAATTGAGATAATGTATATACTTCATCTGCTTTTAAACAACGCTCAGAACGCACAGTTAAATGGAGTTTTTCAATTCCATCAAAAATCAATGCCTCAGTTAAAGCCCATTTGTGAACTATTGCATCCCTACGTTCCAGTACACCCTCTGCTATGTTGTAGGCATCACGGGCTAAGTTATGAGGTAAGTTTTTCAATACTTCAATAGCGATCTGGTCCAGTAGTTCTTCTCTAGTCATTTGAAGTCTCTTTCGTAATGTCGATATATAGGGGCTACTTCATCCCTACCACATCGCCTACTATGCTCGTTAGCCTCTTGCAATATTGGAAAAGCCCATTTGCAGTTAGTACACACCCAATATGGTGGGTTGCCTGGTGCGTCTTTCTTTTGTTCGATCACGGCTGATAATCTTCTGTTTGTTTGTAATTAAGTTTGTGGTTCTGAAACCGCATGGCTGCCTCAATGTCTAATTCTTTGAATTGTTCGTCAGAGAATAGCCCAATGACGTTTTTGCCCTCAAACCAAACCTCCTTGATGGACTCGTTATAGGTTGTTTCTCCATCGTTTTCATATTCATAAACGACTGTTACGACTTCGCTACCAGCACCTGTTGTTGTGTCAAATTCCCAAGTTTTTTCCATGATTCAGTCCTGTTAAAAATTAAATGTTACCTAATTGTTTGCGTAATACCATAGGGATTTACCCTAAGTCTTCCTTAACCATAATCTCTACTGCGGGTGTTTCTGCATAGACCTTCGTCACATGAAGATTTATTACTTGTTTGTCATCTTGGTAGACAATCCCGTTCATTCCATCTAGGAAACACTTGGCAATATTATCCGCATCAGGCTTCTTTGTTGGCTTGAGTATTCCTTCCAAGGCATCTTTTCGTTTCTGCTTTGAGAAGGATGTGGGTATTCCCACTCTGATATAAATTGCGACTGTCATTGGGGTGTCTAATGGCTCTGAACTACCCATAGCAGCACTAGCCATCATCCTGATTTCATCCTCATAAGTCTTTGTCTTCTGTGGGGTGTATGTAGATACAAAGTTTCCACGTTTAGCAAACCTGGGCCGCCCCTTGCCAACTGGCTCCCCGTAAACCATAAACATTGTCATAAAGGTCATTCAAGAGTCCCATCTTTAATTCTGTTCATATATTCTCTGATCCTGTCTCTAGCACCAGTTCCATAAATTCGCTCTGCTCTCTCAAGCCTGGCACGAATAAGGTCACGATTCTTTGATGACTCCCAATTACGATAGAGTTCCCTAGCTTCGGCTTGCTCTAGGATCACTCTGTCGCTTTCATTGGATATGTTTTTTCTACTGTATGCCATAGGTACATACCCTACTCATCTAAGTCACCAGTTAGGATTAACGCTTCAGTAATCAGACGTACGGGATATGGTACGCCTTCCTTTACTTTGTCTAGCAGTCTCATGGCTTCAAAATAGTTCATGCTTTACGCCTTTCTTCCCATGCTTCAATACACATTTCATAAACTCTGTTGTGTGTTGCTCCGCATTCAGAATTAAATCCCTCTCCACTTTCATCCCATCCAGCATAAAATCCTTTTTTGAATTCTTGTTCTGCAATAAGGTTGGCAAAAGCTTCAAGATAATTAATAAATTTTTCCTTTTCTTTACCCAAGCTGTATAAAGAAATTTTAGATTCAGCACCAATGCGAATAATGTCTTCTCTGGTCATACTTTTCTCACTTGTTTAGCAAACTGACGAACAAAATCAGGCATTGGTGCAGCATTTTTTGCATCAGCCATGATCTTTAAAAGTTGAGGATCAGGCTCATTTGATGGTGGAACTGTGATCCTACCAATGTCGGCAGGGTTTGCTTTTGTCGCAACCCAATCTGCTTTGAATGCTTGCCAACCACGAACAACACATTCTTCCAAAGCTTTCTCTAAAGTCCAACCTGCCTTGTTTGCTTCATTGGTTATGGCATCAATGGCTCTTTGGGTTATCGGGGCTTTCTTGGCTTTCCTCAAAGATTTAAATTCCTGCCAAACAGAATCAGAAACACCGATAGGTGTTGCAACGCTAGTTGCTTTCTTCTCTGTCTTTGTCTCTGTCTCTCCCTCTGTCTCTGGGATAGCAACTTGCTTGCACTCTGCTATCACTCCGCTAACAACATTAAAAAAGTCGTTATCAATCAATGGCTTAACACCATCTTGATATTCTTTTGGAGTGATGTGCAATCTAAAGACTAGCTCATCTAGTGAGCCATCAAAAACACCATCTTTTGACTCGCTTGCAAGCAACCAAAGCATTGGTGCTATCGCTTTGCTTGCAATAGGCAAGCGCATATAAGCCCTGTCGTTTAACAGGTCACGATGAAGTTTTATCCAAGGTGGGCAGCGGTCTTTGTAATGTTGAAAGACGGCCCAGTTTTTTGGCTGTAAAAGCATAAAGTTTTCCTCGCTCTGTCCACCCTCTAACAAAAAGAAACAATGGAAGGAGGGGAGGCTCTCTTTTCGGAACGGGGATCAATCCATTCCTATCCATGCTTCAAAACATTGTATCAAATAAATTGATTGTTGGTAATTTCGTTTGTTGGTTGTTTGCCAAGCAATCGTTTAGCTTGGGCATTCATAACCGCATACTCAGCCTTGGTAAAGATGCCTTGGGCGTTCCTGATGTCAAAAGGATTTAGTCGGCAACGTGGCTCATCCTTGATAACTTCTTGAGCCTCAATCATGTGTGGGGCTAAAGTGTACTTAGAAACCCATGAACGGCCCATCTTAACTTTTTCAATTGTTATTTTTTTCTTGTAGCGCATCTTAGTGCAACAAGCTGCAATAGATAGTCTAGGTATGCCAGTTAAATCTTCTAATTGATAGGACGTAAGTGGTCCATTCTGTAGGCATCTGATAACGGCTTCTTGGGTCATTTGTAAAGGTTCTCCAGGTTAATTGTTCGGTTTAGATGGAGTTCTAGCGTTCTGGCAAGCAAAGCTGTTACAGCCGCATCAAAGTCCTCTGGTTCGGTTGTATAAGCATTTACCATTGTTTGAGAGTACCCAAGCAAGGCTTCAGCGCATCTTTTTTCAAGTATTTCAGTTTTCATGCTCAGAATACTACTGTTGTTTTTATGCTTGTCTATTAGGGTTTATCCTAGTATAAAAAGTTAAAAAGGTGTGGCACATTATCGGTGTGGGCAAACAGTAACCCACGCTTAACAGGAGTAAATATGCCGATTCTTAATGGAAAAAAGGTTGTAGACCTAGAGATAGATGGAGTAGATAGCAGAGATTTCCCAGACTTTGCTGATGCCTACTTTTCTAGTGGATGCTATGAAGATGGAACACCATTGACAGAAGATGAGTTAAACAAGCTCACCGATCTGGCGGGTGATGTTCTGTGGACAATGGCTTATGAAAGCTTCCACTAATGAAAACACTATTTGAACAGTATTCTGAACACTTTTCAGACATCCAATACTGCCCCTATTGCCTGGCAATCAAGGGAGATAAAATAGTTTGCTGCCAAGAAGCAGACTTTATCGAGTTTAAGGATTTATATCCTGAACAACAAAAAGAGATTATTCAACAAGAGTTAGATGAAAATCAAAGGAGTTAATATGTCAATAGAAGCGTTACTGAAAAAGAATGTCAACGATCACGTTGAGAAGAAAAACGGCTTGTCCTACCTGTCATGGGCTTGGGCATGGGCAGAAGCCCTCAAAGCTGATCCACAAGCCAGTTTTAGTGTGCAGATGTTTGGCGACAAGTGCTACATGGAAATCAATGGCACAGCAATGGTTTGGGTGACAGTCACAATGTTTGGCAAACCAATGGTCTGTCAATTGCCTGTGATGGACAACTTTAATAGACCAATCACTATTGAAGGTGTAACGACAACCAATAAGTATGGCAAAGAAGTAACCACTAAGTTGGATAGCTTCAATGTCAACACAGCCATCATGCGGTGCATGACAAAAGCCCTGGCACTACATGGACTCGGGATGTATTTGTATAGCGGTGAAGACTTACCTGAAGAGGGTGATAAGCCTGAAAAAGTCATCATTAGCCCAACTCAAGGCGCACAAAATGACGTTCCAATTGAGGAATTAAGGTATCTTGAAGAAGTGGCAATAGAATTGATTGCCATGTGTGAGCAAGGTGATCCAAGGGC
>Ga0208974_1001036_pt1 | contig 11067 bp, 15 predicted proteins | sample GreLakmeER15MSRF_FD_187699 | JGI IMG/M metagenome (GOLD analysis project Ga0208974, IMG submission 187699) | Freshwater lentic microbial communities from great Laurentian Lakes, MI, USA - Great Lakes metaG ER15MSRF (SPAdes) | ecosystem: Environmental > Aquatic > Freshwater > Lake | place: Great...
TATGTAGGGGCCTTAGGCGCAACAAATGATGTCTCGTACAAATTATATGTAACATCGTTGGGAATAGGCTCTGCTTTCACATTGACCAGTCATTCAACAGGTGATTTTGCAGTGACAGCAGGCAACTTCTTGTATGATGAATATGGAACCAGTATTAACATTATAAAGGGCAATACCACAATAGATAATTATATGGCCAAAGCCGCGGCTGTTTGTGGTTCATTGTCTAATACTATAATAACTGCCGCAACATACAAAGGCACATGGAACGCTTTTACTAACACTCCCACACTGACTGATGGTGTTGGCACCTTGGGAGATGCTTACGATACAACAGTTGCTGGAACCAGCGGCGCCTTTCCTGCGTATGGCGAACAAGACTGGCGCATCTATGACGGCTCTGTTTGGCAAAGAGTTGCTAAAACAACCACAACACAATGGACCATAAAACCAGCTGGCGGTGGCGCCGCAGACAAAGAGGCTAGACAGTTGGCCAAACTAGACATTGCAGAAGCCAAACGTCAAGGCAAAATTGTAGCACTTGATGGCACAATCAGTGGTGATACAGATACGACCAAACCTTATTATCGTACCAACAACCAATACGACATTGCACAGTTACCAACACAGTACGACGGCGGCGACATTGTTGATAATCCCAACACCGGCGGACTTTTACAAGGACGTCCTTGGAGTCCAGATACTATCATTACTGTTATTGAAGAAGGACTGGTATTAAACCTAGATGCTCGAAATTTAAACAGTTGGTCGAGAGCACCTGGTGAGACTACTTGGTATGACCTAACCAGCAACAACAACGATGCTACGGTATATGGTGGCATTGCCTATGGTGAAGCCCTAGGTGGAGCATTGGCATTTGGTGGTTCGGATGCAGAATATGCTCAATGCCCACCGGGCGTTTACTTTACCAGTGCTGGCTATACAATTCAAAGTTGGGTTTATGTTATTAGCGTACCTAACTGGAACCGTATTATAGACTTTGGCAGTGACGCAGGCTCGGACAATGTGTTGTTGTCTTCCACATTAGGCACAAATGGTATGCCTGCGTTGTGGGTTGGCCCAAGTGGAGATACTGTTCAATCTACAGTTGAACTACAGGCCAACACTGGCTGGCATCATGTGTGTGCCACATGGACTCCCACAGGAACTGTGGGAAAAGTATTCATAGACGGAGTGCTGACAGGCACAGGAACTGTAGCAGCCCCTGTAGCCGGCGTCAGAGCCAATTGTTATATTGGCAAATCAAACTGGGGCAATCCTCCAGACCCCAACTTTAACGGCGGCATGGGAGCCATACAGATTTATAGTAGAGCATTAAGTGATGCTGAAATACTGTCAAACTATAATACAACCAAATCCTATTACGGATTATAATCAATGACAGAAGAAACAGAAACATACAAGCGTTATGAAAACAAGGGTTGCCCCTGCTGGTGCGGCAAGCATTGTGGGTCAAGCTGTATGACAGATGGTTGCGACTGCACTGACTGTGGATGTTTCGAATGTCAGGACAAAGATATACAATGAGGACGTAATTAATGAGTTTTTTAATAGCGAACTTACCACCGGTAAAATGTTTTGTTCGCAGAGAATTTTTATATGATTTTGAAAAGGGTCACGGAGAACTTGAACCCTGTTGGTGGATCTCAATCAAGTCACAGCGTAGCCAAGCATTTAGAATTGAGTCATACTTGAATCAATACGGTGCATTATATGATAAGTTACCATTGCATGCCTACTGTTGGAAACCTATAGAAGGTGATCCGTATCCTTTGGATTTCTTGCAGTTATGGAACAGCATGTCTTATGACATCACAGTGATTAGAAAAGCAATGATTGCCAACATGAGATGTAAAATCAAAATGAAAGACGGATCCTGGTTAGAGGGTGAGTATCTTTTTACTGTAGATTCTGCACATCCTGATTTTAATACAATAGATTGCGGTCATAGTGAAGATGTTGAGGATCACAAAAGTTTTAACTTTATTAAATGCGACAATGGGCAATTTGCCGCACAACCAAACAATCGTATTGTTATTTTAGAACCAGCAAGTAATCCCAGAGAAATGAAGATACCGGATTTTCATGTGGCTACTACTAGATGGAATGTTGAAATGGATCCCAAATGGGACTATGGACTGCCGGAAAACAAATGGCGGATGAACGATTAAGTGGCAACTGAAATAGTTTATAGTGATACAGTTTTATTCAGAGATGAAGACACCTGGATCAAGTATCCTCAATATCGTATATGGCACAACAAGTTATGGTTGGCAGATCAATTGGGCTATACCTGCGGACCTTGCGGCATCTTTGTGCCCAAGGACAATTACTATGTTGTAAGACCAGTGATTAATATTTCTGGATACGGGATAAATGCTGAAATTGTCTATATAAAATCTAATGAATATTTCTCTGCTCCTCCAGGTTATTTTTGGTGCGAAAGATTTCAAGGAGATCACTGTTCTTTTGATTATGTAAGAAAAAACAATAAATGGACACAAGTTTCCTGTTGGCAAGGCACAAAATCTAATGAAGACAAGTTGTACAAATGGAAAAAATGGAGTGTGAGTGATCATGAATTAACACTGCCTCCATTGTTTGATAATCTTGATGTTCCTAATCTTAATGTAGAAGCAATAGGCAACAAAATAATAGAAGTTCATCTGCGTGAGGGAAATTACAACGAAGAAGGTTGGACAGAAACACTTTGCTACTGGGAAGGTGACGACATTGATCATGACGCTATGATCAATAATAATTATACTTTTGTAAAACCAGAATCTGAATATTCGAGAGGAATTGAGATGTTGCCTACAAAATTGTTGGGTTACTACGTAAGATAAATAATAGCACTTATTGGAGTTGATATGAAAAGATTTTTATTACTGTTGTTGGTTGTACCTGTGCTAGCATTTGCACAAAAAACACCTAAAGGTGCAACCTATGACGCACAGATCCTGCGTGTCACTGATGGAGACACTGTGGTTATTGCCGCGCCATTCTTACCAGCACCACTCAAGCCAGAGTTGGCCATTCGTGTGTACGGTGTAGACACTCCAGAGAAAGGGCACAGAGCCATGTGTCCAAGCGAAGCACAGCGTGGCGAAGCTGCCTCAGCATTTACTAAAAATGCCATCAACTCTGCGGCAGCAGGTGGTGGTAAGTTTCAAGTCACAATGTATGGTTGGGACAAGTTTGGAGGCCGTGTTCTCGGCGACCTTTTAATCAACGGACAAAGCCTACGTGCTGCCCTAATTGCCAACGGATTTGCTAGAGAGTATTACGGCGAAGCTAAACAGAGCTGGTGTAATTAATTTAAGAACAGAACATCTACCTTAGGAACGCTTGCGTTACTTAGATGTGCCCGGCTGCTGGGCTAGATATTATGGGAGTCGTGCCCCGGAATGGTATCTTGAAGTGAGCACTAACATAAAGAACTGTGATGAAAAAGATAGCATTATTCTTACATCAACCCAAGTGCAGTGTACAAAGCGGCAATGGGATTATGCAAGCACTAAGTTCTCATTACAGTTTTAAAATCTTTACCCGCCACGAAGTTGAGCGGGATTTCTTTGACGATGTAGACTGTGTCTGTATTCCCGGAGGCATAGGCGATGCCAACAGCTTTGATTACCTGTTCAGTGAGAACGGACCAGCTGTCAAACAGTTTGTGCGTGGTGGCGGCCGGTACCTAGGTATCTGTATGGGAGCCTATTGGGCCGAACATTACTATCTCGATCTACTCAAAGACATACGAGCAGAACAGTACATCACCCGTCCAGGTGCTGACACACGCAGGCCACACGCTAAGAATCAACGAGTGCTGTGGCGAGGTGAGGAGGAGACGATGTTCTTCTACGATGGCTGTGCCCTAGTAGGTGCAGGCATTGACACAGCCAAGATATGGAGCCTGTATCCCAACGGTGACCCAATGGCAGTCATACAAGGCAATGTAGGCATCATAGGCTGTCATCCGGAAAGCGAACCGCATTGGTATGAGAGTTATAGTTGGATGCAGGGTCAGTATCACAATGGTAGTCATCACAAATTATTATTGGAATTTGTTAACGAACTGATAACCTTGTAATCTTATTGTAATCGAATATTTGTTGAATATTACTTAAATATTCGTATGAAGACGTATCGTTCAATCTTTGTTAGTGATGTGCATCTCGGAACTAAAGACTGTCAAGCGGATAAGTTAAACAATTTTCTCAAACATAACTCTTGTGACACACTATATCTTGTAGGCGATATTATCGATGCTTGGAAGATTCAACAAAACAAATGGCGCTGGAAGCAGAGTCATACCAATGTGGTACGTCGTGTACTAGGACATGCCAAACGTGGCACTAGAGTTGTTTATATAGCAGGCAATCATGATGAGTTTTTAAGACCAATGATGCCATATGGTTTTAGTTTTGGGCTAGTAGAGATACACAATCAGATAGAGCACATGGGTGCAGACGGCAAGCGTTATCTAGTTACACACGGTGACCTGTTTGATGGCATTACTCGACTGGCACCATGGATAGCATTTTTAGGGGACAAGGCATATGATGTCATTTTATCACTCAATAGTAAGTTCAATTGGATACGCCATCGTTTTGGTTTTGGGTACTTTAGTCTTAGCAAATACCTTAAACACAAAGTAAAGAAAGCTGTAGACTTCATATTCAAGTTTGAAGAAAACCTAGCCAACTATTGTAAGAAGCGTGGATTCGATGGTGTTATATGTGGCCACATACATCACGCAGAAATCAAAAAGATCAACGGTGTGATGTATATGAATGACGGTGACTGGGTTGAATCATGTACAGCACTTGTAGAACATCATGACGGTCGTTGGGAAATTGTAACATGGACCAAGGAGAAGGACAATGTGGATACTGATACTGATAGCAGTTCACGTGAACAATCCTCAGGACGTGCCGGGAAGAATAGAGCTAGCATTCAAGGACCAGATGAGTTGCGAAGTGGCTCTAGCGTCAATGAAGTGGCAGTTAAAGTTTAATAATTTTAAGGTAGAAGGCCAATGCAAACGACAATAAGTGATAAGATTACCATTGTGGTTCCCTGTAAGAATGAAGAAAACTATATCGCACATTTGTTAATGCATCTGCGTCAGCAATCAATAGGCGACACTAGAATTATCATTGCCGACTGTTCAACGGACAACACACGAGAAGTTATAGAAATAATGAAGGGTGAACTGAATGTTGAGGTTATTGATGGTGGTCCAGTTAGTCTTGCCAAGAACAACGGAGCACGATTAGTTACTACACCCTACATTCTGTTCATTGATGCCGATGTTCGTTTCTTTAAGACCACAGTTATTCAAGATGCTGTTGACATAATAGAATCAAAGAACTTGGACTTGATAGGTTTAAAAATAAAATGTTATGATCGTGATCCAAGAGCACATCTTGGATTCATTATCTTTAATACTATAAATCATGCCATGAAATACTTCTCACCCTTTGCAGTTGGAGCATTCATGCTCACCCGTAGAGACCGCTTTGAAGAGTATGGTGGCTTTCCGGAACAGTTTTCAACCAGCGAGGACTTTTTCTTATCTAGAAAGTATAGTCCTAAAAAGTTTAAAATCGTTCGACACCATTTTGGCCAAGACAGTCGCAGATTTAAGAAGATGGGTTATATGGGTATGGCCAAGTATCTGGTCAAGAACTTTGTTAACCGCAACAACAAGAAGTACTGGGACAGCCTAGACAATAGCAAATACTGGAGTTAATATAGAGATATTATTTAAGTGCTGTCTCAAGCCAAGGCTTACAGTTTTCCCATGTGGTGAATACATGTGCCACACCCCCAACTGCTTGCCACTCTTGACAATTGCTGTGGCGATCATCAATTAAAATGTCGCCCGGGTTCTTGCAATGCCTCCATTTGTCATGGCTGAATGGTCCTATAGTGACAGGCACCCCAGGGAAGTGATCGAGTGCCCACATGACTTTGTCACTGGCAGCCAGCGGCATACTATAGTCGTGTGGTAGTGCTGTGAGAAAACGCAAATGGTATTGAGGATTTCGATCAATGTATGCTTTACACATATTAACTAATTCATGTGCTCCTGTCATCAAGGGCAAATTGCGATAAAATCGCATGTCGTCCTTAACTCTGTCCCATTCTTCTTGTGGAATACGCTCGCCATTCTTGTCCCAACGTGTTTTAAGAACTTGTTGTGCTTGGCCGTGCCAATCTGCAACAACATCATCCATGTCTAAGTATATGTTCATACTGTATTATAGTACGTTTATTGGGCATTGTCAACGGGATAAGTAATCAATGAATATAATAATCTATACCCTAGTGATGGTACAAATCACTATAGCCTGTGTCACCTTGTATTTGCACAGAAGCCAAACACACAGAGCTGTACAATTTCATCCAGTGGTTAATCACGTTATGCGAGCCTGGCTTTGGCTAACAACAGGCATGGTTACTCGTCAATGGGTAGCCATACATCGCCGACATCATCAACGTTCGGACCAAGAGGGCGATCCGCATAGCCCTCAGATCTACGGCATTTGGCGTGTGCTGTTCGGCGGAGCATTGCTTTATCATTCAGCCAGCAAAGACACAGCCATGGTTGACTCCTTGAGCAAGGACTGCCCCAATGATTGGATCGAACGCAACCTTTACTCTGCACACAGTCGCTCAGGTATTCTACTAATGCTGGTCATAGACCTATTGTTATTTGGACCGTGGGGACTTGTAGTGTGGGGTATTCAAATGATTTGGATACCATTCTGGGCAGCTGGTGTGGTCAATGGTGTTAGCCATTGGTGGGGATATCGCAACACAGATACCAAAGATACCAGCCGCAACATCATTCCGTGGGCTGTCTGGATAGGCGGCGAAGAACTACACAACAATCATCACAGTGATGGTGCCAACGCCAAGTTCAGCCAGAAATGGTATGAGTTCGATCTAGGTTGGTTGTACATCTGTATCTTGCGGTTCTTTAGGCTAGCCACAGTTAGATAAAGAAAAAGCACCCGAAGGTGCTTTTCTTTTTACCACTATATATTGCTCTACGAGCGTATATTATTTCTTCACGCCGCTGTTTACAAATGAGTACATTTTTTCAGCTGTCTCTAGAACTTTGTCAAGTCCTGGAAACTGTGGCATTTCAACTTTACTAACGATTTGACCAGTCTTCTCGTCACGAGTAGCAGTCATTTCCCAGCCTTGGAATTTGGCGTGGAAGTCGTCTTGTACTAGGCTCTTGGCCATGCCCAAGATGTCTGTACGGATTTCGTAACCGTTCTTGTTGAATTTAACTTCTGGTAGCTTTGGTGCTGTAAAAATTTCTGACATAATAATCTCCTGTGTGTTAATGTCTGTTGCTAACAACTACTTCTTTTTCGCTGTTAGTTTATTATATATGCTCTGCGATAGAAAAGCAACTTATTTTCCGAACTTTTTTACTCGTTCCTTAATAAGGTTTACCACTTGGTCACTGAGCACTACTTCATAATGGTTGTATTCAACTTCCACTAATTCCATATCAGCATGATGTTTTTGACTGCTGATAGTTACTACTCCATCGTTGGCTTCGTGCATAAAAGGGCTTTGTCCCTTTACAGTCACAATATTAGTCCAAGGATGTTGTATCTTGATCTTACTGGCCTGCTTCATTACCCAACTACTAGGCCCAATGTCACGCATGAGCCTACTAAACGGTAAGAAGTACTGGGCATAGTCCGCTACTTCAGCACCACCATACGGAGTGCTTAGAGTCACAGCACCTTTAACAGCACTAGGCATTGAGTTGGCCAAATGTAGGCTGTAGATACCGCCCAGACTATGTGCAACAAACACCAGGTCCTTTTGGTCCTGTAATGTTGCCTGCATGTCTTTTAGGTTGTTTTCAAACCCATTACGACTGTCGTAGTTGATAGCTACTCCGTCGCCTAATTTACTTCTAATATAGTTGAAGCTTTCGCTGGTGGCATTAGCCCCGTGAATATACACCAAGTTCATGCCAATATTTATTAGTTTCCGTATACTGCTTTGGCTTCTTCTATGCGGCCTTGACGAGCAAGACTAGCGGCAGCACGGGCTTGCCCAAATGCTTCTAAAAATGACCAGATTGAGTTGACGATTGTTTTCATAGATAATTCCCTTTTTGAGAGTAGTTGAACTCGCGAACATAGTTTTCGAGTTGAGCGGCATCGGTAATGCCTTTGGTGCTTAGATAATGATCCAAGCGGCTTTGGTAGTTAGTTGCTGGGAACATTTCACTTAAACGTTCCATAATGGCTAACATTTGATCTGATATGTATTTCATTTCATTTTCCTGTGTGTTTGTAGCAACTCATGGTTTCTACTGAGTATTTATCTATTGTATGCTGCAACCGCACAAAAAGCAACCTATTGACAACCATTTAGTGTTTAGTTATACTATAACTCGATTGAGTTAAATACGTGATGGGAAACAATTTATGAAACTTCGTACCAGATCAATTCTACAAGAACTTAATGAAATTGCCGAAGTACGCAACACGGATTCGTTGATCGAAAGCCGTGCTACCAACATCATTAATTCTGCTATTAATCTGTTGGAAAGCATACACAAGCACTATGACGCTGACTCAGCGGATGAGCTTGAGCGCAGACTTATTAATGCCATCAAAGGACAAGATCCCAGTAAATTTACCCGCGGTGTACGAAGATTGGCAGAATCACGTAAAGCCAAAAGAAAACTAGAAGAATCCAATGACAATGAGTAATCTATTCGAAGGCGGCAATGTTTTTAAAACTGCCGATAAAAAATCACTAACACAGCGCATTGCTACCAAAGACGTGCCAGCCACTGTTGACTTTATTGAAAAAATTACAGGCCTAGACTTTACAAAAGAATTAGATCCAGATGACAAGAAGCCAGTTAAGTGGCTAGGTACTACTGGTCGTAAAGAAGATCCAGATGGCACATTTGATCTAAACAGTTCTGGTGATTTGGATCTCAGCGTAGATGCTAGAGAAATCTCCAAAGAAGAACTAATTGCCAAATTGGCCGACTGGTGCAGAACCAATGGTGTTCCAGAAGAAGAAATTTTCAACCAAGGCACAAAGAAAACTGACGGATGGATCAAAGACGCTGGTGACAACGTGCATTTTAGGACTCCAATTTCGGGCAGTCAAACTAATGGATTTGCGCAGTCCGATTTCATGCTCACAGTGAATCCCAAATTCCAACAAGGATCTATGATCGGTGGCCGAGGACAATATCGCGGTGAACATCGTCACATTGTATTGAGTTCCATTGCTCGTGCTAGAGGATTTAAATATAGTCCCAAGTTTGGCCTACTTCACGGAGATACAAACGAACCTGTAGAAAACGGCGACGACTGGAATGTTATCGCAAAACAACTGTTAGGACAAACAGCTACTAACAAAGACGTCAAGAGTGTAGATGGCATTGTTGCTTATATTATCAAACTGCCTAACTATGATGAACTTGTAGCAGGCGCTAGAGAAACACTGGGCAAGCAGGGCATAGAATTACCTGTTAAAGAAGCCTTTGAAAGCTACGTACCAGGAAGTAATGCTTGGATGCGTAGAATGATTAATATTGTAAAATGAGAGCATTTGAATTCCTAACTGAAGCTGACGCACCTCCTGCCAAGAAAGTTGGCAGAGAGTTTAACCACCTAGAAGACAAGGTGTTTGCAGAAGACAATGGTGCTGTCAAAGCCATCCAAATTCTCAAAGACCTGGCCAGTCCCGATACCAGCATCACCATCAAGTGGGACGGCAATCCCACAGTCTATTGGGGACGTGAAGAAGATGGCACATTCCGTATGGTGGGCAAGAACAACTGGGGACGTGAAGAAGGTAAAAGCTCCAGTCCAGAAGAACTAAAACAATTTATCATGAGTCGTGGCAAGGGCGAAGAATGGCGTGAGAAGTTTGCAGGAGATATGGCAGCACTATGGCCCATCTTTGAAAAGGCAACTCCTACAGAATTCCGTGGTTATGTCTATGGAGATATTCTTTTCCATCCGGGTAAACCTTATAAAGGCGGTGATGGTCGTATATCGTTCACACCTAATCAAACAACCTATGCTGTAGCAGGTACCAGTGAAGTTGGTCGTCAGTTGGCCAAGGCCAAAGTGGCAGTGGCCGCACACAAGGTATTCAGCTACTTTGGAGACAAGAGTGGTGAGGACTTTACTGATCCCGAGCAGTTTAGTGCCAACCCAGAACTAAAAGTATTTGGCCTAACCAGTGTGAGTCATAGGCCAGCAGTTGGTGCAGAAAATCTTGCCAAAATTGAAGCCCTAGCTAAAAATCAACAGGCCATTGATAAATTGTTAGCACCTGTAACAGGCATGAGCTATTTGCGCGATGAGATTTACAAATTTGTTAATACCCAGTCAAAAGACAAACAACTAGACAATATCAACACCGATGCGTTCATGGCATTTGTAGGCAAGATGCCCGTCAAGGCTGCTAAAATAGCTGCACACAATGAAAAACATCCAGGAGTAATGGACACGATGTTTGAGCTAGTTCGAGAGATCATGGCGGCCAAAGACGAAGTGATCCGTGAGCTAGATAGTGCCGAGGGTGACATCACAGCCACTACAGGCGGCAAGCCAGGTGGTGAAGGCTATGTTGCTGGTGGATCAAAGCTGGTACCTAGAGACCGCTGGACTCCTTTTAGAGCCGACTAAAATCAGCCGTATCGGCGTGATTTTTTCAATCCAATATAAATACTTGCATAGGAATCAAGGTGATTCTTATATATTGCCGGTCCCGGAGCGGGATCATTGATAAGGAGAAAACATCATGGCATCAGTAACAAGAGTAAACCCCACAGCAGTAGCACTAGCGGTGGTACAAAAAACATTTCAACAGACAGTATTCAAGTATGTATTAAGCGGTTCAGGTGGTGCAATTGCGCTAACAGCAAGCTCAGCAGCTCCAGTAACTGACGAAATCGGTACAACTAGTTCAGTATTCCAAGTTAAGAGCGATGGTCTTGCAATCATCACTTACGGCGACAGACACGCA
>Ga0208974_1001037_pt1 | contig 11049 bp, 1 predicted proteins | sample GreLakmeER15MSRF_FD_187699 | JGI IMG/M metagenome (GOLD analysis project Ga0208974, IMG submission 187699) | Freshwater lentic microbial communities from great Laurentian Lakes, MI, USA - Great Lakes metaG ER15MSRF (SPAdes) | ecosystem: Environmental > Aquatic > Freshwater > Lake | place: Great...
ATTAGTGCAAATCAGTATGACTATATTGGAAAACATGGTATTAACTGGATGACATCTGGTACTAATATGACTAATCAAATGTATACTTCTGCTTTCCAAAGTCCATTAGCTAGTTATGTTGATAGTAGACCAAATAATGAAGGATATACATATACAGATCCTGTAGATCCTAGATATCAATATAAGATTACAAAAAGTGAATCAGGAAATGATTATAATACAATGTTAACAGTTCCTATGTATAATCCTAATACTAAGACTTATGAATCTGTAAATATTTTTGATAATACTACTATTCAAGGAGAAAATCTAGAAGAAAATAGATATCAAGCAGTAACAGAAGGTGTAGAGTATTATAAACAGTTAAATAAAGATACTTATAATGGCAAATACTGAAGATTTTAGTTCATTAGATCCACTTGGTCCTGAATATGGTAGATCTGATTTGCCAACAATGGATAGTAAAGGATTATCTCCTTTTGAAGGAGTTACATTAAAAGATCCTATAATAAACTTTCCTGTTGTTCCTAAAGTACAAAATTTAGAATTACCTCAACATGATGTAAATCAATATATAGTACATAAAACACCTAGAGTTCAAGGAGTACCAAATCCAAAACTTGATTTTAATGCATTTAAAAATGCACATAGAAATTATACATTAGCCAAAATGGCTACTGGAGCAGATAAAAGTACCTATGGTAAAATTTATTCTTATAATGCAGGTCCTGATGGTAATGCTTTTTATGATAGATATGCTGCATATGGTCCAGAAACTTTTGCTAAAGTTGGATTCTCTCCATTAAGAGATAATGAAGCTTTATTTAATTCAAGAACTACTATGTGGGATGACCATAAAAGAATGATGCAAAATTCTTTTTGGCCATTATTTGCAAATGGTTTTGTTGCAGGACCAAAAAGTCTAGGTAAAATGTTAACTGGAGATTTTACAGGAGTAGATCTTGAAGAATCACGAGCTTATACTGATGCTGCTGCTATTGGTCAAACTACAAAAAGTGGTTGGGGTATGGGCTTTGCTAATAACCTATTAATGAACTTTGCATATTCAGCTGGTATAATAACTGAAGCAATTGCTGAAGAAGCTGTTGCTATAGCATTAGCACCTGAAACTATGGGTGGATCTGTATTTTTAGCTACAGCAAATGCTACAAAAAATCTTTCAAAATTAGGAACAGGATTTAAATTACTTAAAGGAGTAGAAGCTACTAAAGATGTGACTAATGGTTTACGTGCAGTTAATAATACATTAAAAGCTGTTGATAATGTAAAAGATGCAAGAACTTTTTGGCAAACTGCAAAAGGTGTTGCTACATCTACTTTGAGTCCTTTAAAAAATACATTTACAAATCTTGGAGATATAAATCAAATAGTTACAAAAGGTGGTAAATCATATAACTTAACAAATTTAGCTAAGATTTATAAAACTGCTGGTGGATTCTATAAAGATGTCCGTAACTTTAATATGGCATTATCTGAAGCTAGATTAGAAGCTGGTATAGTAGAAAATCAAATTTATGATAATGGTTATAACCAATATTATGATAAATTTGGAGAAGCTCCAAGTGATAAAGTACAAAAAGAATTAATTAGAAATGCTAAAGAAGGATCATTAGATACATTATATTGGAATACTGCTTTAATATATGTTTCCAATTCTATTACTTTTAATAATTTATTAGGGCCTAAAGGTGGTGTAGGAGGTTTTATGAGAAACACTATGAAAGAAGTTACTAGTGTAGGTGGTGGTAAATTTGGTAGCTTAGGAAAAGTAATTTATAATGAAGGTAAAAAGGTTTTTCAATTTCAAGCAAATACTGCTAAAGGTTTAGTTAAAAGTTGGGCTAGCCAACCTATATATAAATCTGCAATAGGAACATTAGGTTATTTTAAAAGAAATTTTACAGAAGGTATCCAAGAAAATTTACAAGAAGTAATTTCTGGAGCTAATGAAAAATATTATTCTGATAGCTTTGAACAATCTGCTATAAGAAGTCATGAATACCATAAAGGACTCAGTAGATATAATGTAAAGTCTCAAAATAAATATCTTACAGAGGAATTTAAAGGTCAATTTAGTGCACGTGGTGCAGAAACTTTTGCATCAGGATTTTTTATGGGAATGCTTGCAGCTCCATTAAATGCTGCAGTTCCAAATATGATGGTTGGATACAATAGAATGTTTAATAAAGAAGCTTATCAAAAATTTAAAACAGATAAATTAGAAATTACTAAAGGTGTAGTTGCAAATTTAAACTCTATTGGAATTAAAGAATTTTTAGATAATAAAATTTTTAATTTATCTACACAAGAAGCTGTTGCAACTATAAAAAGAACAGGTACAAAAAAACAAGCTCATGATGCTGATATGGAAGGCTTTATAAAACAAATGTCTCATGTATTAAGAAATGGGGTAATGGATGTTTATATAGAAAAGTTACAAGCAGAAAAACAATTATCACCTGAAGAATTTGAAGAAAGAGTTCCAAATATTCCTAAAGGAGAAGGAGCAAAATATCTTGCTAAAATTGATGATGTAATTGCAAGAGCAAAAAAATTAGAAAAAAGATACAAATATTATACTGATAAACATGCTAATCCAGTTACTGCAGCTAACTTACCTCCTAAAAATACTCCTGAATATGAAGATGCAATAGCATTACACACTGCTTGGGAAGATGGTATTGAAAAAGCTATATATTTTAATGAAGCTTTTGAAAATACAATGCAAAGAAAAGTATCTATTGAAAGTACATTTGTAGCAGAGGCTCCTTTAAAAAATATGTCTTCAAGAGATTCATCTGTTTTATTTAATGATAAAGAATTACAAAATGAAATAGGTTTACTTAAGAATGAAATTGACTCATTAAAAGATTTAAATGATTCTAAATCACAAGAACAATATGCTGCTAAAGTAAGGAAACTTGCTGTAATGGAAAAATTATATTCTGCTAGTACTGGATTTAAAAATTTTTTTAATAGATATGATAATGCAGAACAAGTAAGAGCTGCATTACAAAAAGATAAAGGAAGTGAACCAGTTACAGATGAAGAAGTAGAAGCAGCATTAAGCAGTGTATTAGGAGAATTTACTGAAGATAATAAAGAAAAAATTACAAGAGACTATGAAGGAGCTTATAAAGAATATTTACAAGAACTTGCTTCAGTAAATGGTGATTATATTTTTGATCAAAAAATTGATGAGTCTTTTGAATTATTAATAGATCATCATGCATTAGATCATGAATCAGGAAGACTAATGAAGTATGTTAATCTTCTACATGATCCACAAGGTTTCTTAGATATGGTTGACAGGAACCGTCAATGGATGAAAGATCTTTATAAAAAAAGAGGACAGATCTATGAGAAGATGGTCACTGAAGAAATAAATATGGTTATCAGTAATTCTTTATTAAATGCATTAGCTAATCAAGGAGTATATGTAAGTGTTGAAGCATTTGAAGAATGGGAAGAAAATGGAGTTCCACCAGAAGAATTTTTTGATAATACTAGAAAATTAATTATTCCTAAAGGAACTCCTGACTATGACATATTCTATCAATTATTTGAACAAGCTTCTGAATTAAAAAATGAAAAGAGTAATCCATTAAAAGAATCTTTAGATACAGAACTTAAAGCAACATTAGATAGATTAGATGAACAATTAGAAAAAGAATTAGAGTCAGTTCCTAAAATAGATAGCAAAGTTGAAGTAGCTACTATTGAGATGGAAAATGGCATAGCTATTACTGTAAATAAAATTAATACAGAATTAGATATTAATCAATATGCTGAAGCTTTAATTACTACAGAAGAAGGTGGAACAGAAACTACTTTATTTTTTAAAGATGCAGATGGGACACTAAGATATAATAATGAAACAGGTAAAGTAGTTAAAGGAGCTTCATTAAAAGAAACTTTTGAAAAAGTTAATATATTTTCAATGGAATCTGTTGCAGATCCTGCATATGCTCAACCAATTATTGATAGATATACTGATCTTAAAGTAGAAGCAGTACAAGAATATGCTTTAAACAAAGAAAAGTTAGAAGAAGAAGATACCGAACCTACAGAAGAATTTGTTCCTATAACAACAGACATGGAACCAGATGCTATGCCTGCTACATTATATAATGACTTATATAAATTATTTCAAGAACAGTATATTAAGAAATTAAATAGTGAAGACTTTGTTAATATGACTGCTGAAGAAGAAAGAAATGTATTTAGAACATTTATTCAAGGAAGCAAAGAAGCTAAAAAAATAATTGAAGACTTTAATGCAGAAGTTCAACTTAAAGCAGATGAAAAAGTAACAGAAAAAACAACAGAAAAAAAAGACTTTGATTTTTTATATCAAGGAAAAACTGTTAATACATCTAGTATTAAAACTATTGCAGAATTAAGAAAATACCAAGAAAGATTTAAAAAGTCACTTAAAACTTTAGAAGATGTAAAAAGTCCTACAGCAGAAGATATAGCTCAAAGACAATCTTATCAGATTTTAATTGCAGATTTTGAAAGACTAATTACAACAAGATCAAAAGCAGGAAGAACACCAGCAATGCAAAAAAGTATTGATTTAGTTACTAAACTACAATCAATGCAAGAAGGTATTGAACAGTCTACTCTTGGTTATATGATTAAAGAACAATTGCATGAAAGGGTAAGTAATGTAATAGCTAAATTAGAAAGTAAAAAGTATGCTTATAAAAATCAAGGTTCTGTTAATACTTCTTTTTATTTAACTATTGGTTTAGAAAATTCTGAACTAAAAAATAAAGTTAAGCTTACTGAAGCCAATATTGACTCTTTTATTGAAGAACTTAGAACAAGAAATTTAGCAGGATTTAGTGAATATACTTATAAGAAACTTAAAGAAAATTTAGTAAATACATTAAGTGATGAAACTAATTTACCTAATGCAACAAATGAAGACATACTAAATTTAATAACAACAACTGTTTCTGAAGAGACCTATGAAGAATCAAGAATCTCTGGAAATTATTTAGACCTTCAAGTTAAAAATCTATTTGATGGACAACCTGTTGTTTTTAATGAAGATAATATTACTAAACAAGCTTTTGATAATTTATTTGGACCAAAAGGTATACTTACGGCTTTAAAAGCAAAAGTTGATGCAGGAGAATTATATATTGTATCACAAGGAATAAGAGTATATGACAGTGAATTAAACATTGCTGGAGAAATAGATTTGCTAATGGTAGATAGTACAGGACAGATCACTATAGTAGATGTTAAGTCTGGATTAGTAGATAAGTGGAATGGCTTTAGTGATGCTAATAATGCTAATTCTAAATTAGAAAATTATCAATTGCAACAAACTGCTTATGCTAATTTACTACAAAGAATGCTTGGTGTTGATGCTAAGATTGCTCTTTTACCTATTCAAATGGATAGAGAAGATGAGACTGGTAAAATATTAAAAGCAGGAAAACCAACTAAAAAGAATTTACTTACATCTGATATATTTATAGAATTAGATAAGGGTCCTGTTCAGGAAAGAATTAATTCTATTATTCCTTTAAAAGAAGTTACTCCAGCTCCTATTGTAACTCCTACTAATACTACTACAGATACTAATGTAGTACAAGAAAATCAACCTAGAAAGCCAGGATTTAAAAACAGTATTGTTAAAAAAGAAGAATCAACTACTAAATCAGGTGATAAAGTCACTGAATACAATTCTTATGCTGTAGATGAAAATGGTAATGAAAAAATAATGTCAGGAGGAGGCATTATAACTACGGTAGGAGAATTAGCAGCTGTATCTGAAAATAGTAGTGCTTTTTATGCTGAAGATGAAAATGGTGACTATACTATATTAAAATTAGACCCTAATACAAAAATCAAAATTAACAAAACAATAGAAGGTAATGATATAAAAGGAAATTATCAACAAAGAATTACTGTTACTCTTGTAGGTAATAATGCATTTTCAGATGGTAATGCAAGAGCTGATTTTCTTACAACAAAAGACATTTTTAGTACGCCTATTTATAAAACAAATACAACTACTACAGATGCTATAAAAATAAAACCAGGAGTACAAGAACTATATGATTCTATTCCTGAATTAGCTAAATTAGGAACAGTTGAACAATATGCCACATATCTTGATACTATATTTCCTAATAGTGAGTTAAAAGATGTACTTTATCATGGTTCAAGAAGTGCTGATAGATTTGATAATTTTGATGATAATTTAATTGGAGAATTAGATACAGGTTTTTTTGGAAAAGGTATTTATTTTTCTCCTAGTTCTAAATATGCACAAGGATATGCTAATCAAGCAATTGATAAAGCAGGACAATTATATGCTGTTATAGTTAATTTACAAAATCCTTTAAATACTGATGCTAATCAGGCAAATAAAAATTGGGGAACAGATGTAATTAAAAATCATGATGGTGCTTTAGTAACTGAAGGTGCTTGGTCAAATCCTGAAATAAATGGTGAAGAACCAGTAGGTTATGATCCAAATGCATTATTTGAAGTAGTTGTAAAATCATCTTCTCAAACACATATATTAGGAAGCAAACAAGACATACAAGGATTTAACAATTTTATTACTGAACAAGTAGAACAACCTACTACAGATACTAAAGCTGATACTAAAGATAGTTTATTTGATAAATTTGAAGAAGACTATGGAAAAGATTATGCTGAGGCACTAGAATATGCAACTGCTTATTTAGCTAAAGAAACAATAAATGTAGATAAATTTCTAGAGTATTTAAAAACATGGGATTTAACAAAAGATGGAAAAATTCAAACTGCTAAAGCAGCAATTGATACATTTAATAAATATAATTTAACAGATAAAGAAAATGCATTAAAGAAATTAAATGCAGAACTAGCTGCTTTAGAAGCAACTGAAACTGATACTACAGAAGATGGAGAAATTATTCCATCAAAAACTGAAGTATTTATAGCTGATTCTGATAGAGTTACTGTTGCAATGGTTAAAGATCAATTAGATAAAGCTAATACTGCTCAAGAAGTACAAACTGTTATTGATAATCTTACTATTAGTATAGGTGAAGAAAAGGTAACAGAATCAGATTTAACAGAAATGGTAGAATTAATTAAAACTAAAAAAGAAGGTTTAGTTGTTCCACAAGATATGCCAATTATTTCAGAAAGTTTAGAAAGAGGTACTGAACTTGTAGCAAAAAAGAATATCTTTACTGGTGCAAAAAATATAGTATATGCAACACAATATTCTATATTAATGGTAACTAATGTAGACACTGTAAATAAGACAGTTTCTGTTAAAGCACTTAATAGTAATAAAACTATTAAGATTAAATTTAGTGATATGAATGAAAATTTTGGATTAAAAATAAATCTTATGAATGGAACTGAAAAGCCAGATGAGCCTTTAACTTCTGAAGATAAAACATTTGTATCTGAATCAATAGATTTAACAACTATATTTATTGAAGATAAAACTAAAATAGATGCAATAGAAAAAGCTGCTTCAGCTAAAACTATTCAAGAATTAGAAGATGACTTATTAGAAGATATATTCTGTTAACTATGAAAATTACTTGCTCCTTACAACAGCCACAGATTGAAAAATTATATGCTCATTTATATGGTCATTTATTAGATAATCAAAAAAAATCTAAAGTATTTGATGCTGAAGCATATATGAAAAATCTTTTTGATAAGATTGCTTCTAAAACTGATCCAGATAATGCAGCTAAATTTTTACAACAAATACCTTCTCTACTTCGTAGAGCTGCAGCCAGTGCTTCTTTAGAAGCTTCAGAATTAAAAACAGATTATTTAATTCCTATAAATAAAAATTTTAAAAATGAAGACACTGGATTATCTTATATTGTTAAATATTTTAATCCAACTTTAGATCTTAATGTACAGAAAGAACTAATAGAACAAAATGCTAATGAAGCTTTTAATGTAGAAGAAAAAGATGTAGAAGAAGTAGATGAAGAAGACTTACAAGAAGAGTCTAACTCTGTTTTTTCTACAACTCTTCAAGGACGCAAAAAAAAAGCTTTTAGAAATCCAGCAATACTTGATGAAACAGAACCTACAACAGAATATGTTTATACAACTCTTGAAAAAATAAAAGCAATTCTTGATGGTACAGCAATTTTAAAAAACTTAAAATATCAAGGAGTATCTTTAAAATTAAAACCTGTTAGATTAAGTACAGCAAAGACAACAGAATTATCTAATGCAACAGCAAGATTACAAGATAGACAAAGACGTTTAAAAGAAAGTGGCAAAGCTCTTCCTAATGTTACAACTGCAGATAAAATATTTTTAATGGTTATTACTGATGAGAATGGTAATAATGTTTATTTTGATTCTGAAGGAAATATAACAACAAAAGAACAAGGAAAAATAGTATACCAATATTTAAGAGATGTAAGAGAAGAAAATGGTAAGTATAGAGTTATGGATATTTATGGTATTGAAGATCAGGTACCATCACCAGAAATTTTAGTTAAGAGAGAAGTAAAAAAACAAAACTTGACTCTTACTGATGCTGAATTTAAAGAACTAGTTGCTGAAAAAGAAAAAGCTCAACAAGAAGATTTTAAAGAACTATATGATTTTAGACAAACTTTAATTAATAGAGAAGATGATGTAGAAAATGATGTAGTAGATATTACTGCTATTACTGCTGGGGTACCTCAATTTGGATTTACAAAAGTTACTTTACAAACTATTGCAGATGTAACAGCAAAAATGTCAAATATTAATACTCTTGATATTTTTAAAACAATAAAAACTATAAACACAGAAAGAGATTCTTTTATAGATGGTAGTGCTGTTATAACTATAGATGGTAAAGAATTTGGTTTAGATAGACCTAATTTAACTGATGACTTAATTAATAAAATTGCAGCTGTACTTGTAAATAAAAATCTTAGTCGTGAAGCAAGATATAATTTTGTATTACAATTTTTAGCAGAAAATGCTTCTAATAAAACAAGAAAACATAAACTAACTTATTTACCAAAAACTGATACTTTATTATTTCAGTATTCAAAGAATACAGCAGAAGAAGGTTATGATAAAAAGTTTACTACTGTTGATCTAAATAGTGAAACAGCTGTTCAAGAAATAACTAATGCTTTAAAATTTGCATCAGGTACAAAAGAAAAATACTTTAGTGCTAAAATGACTTATGATAAAGTATCTTTAGATAGAAATGGTTATCAAGATTATAATATAGAAACAGGAGAATTATCAAAAGATTATCTCTCATATATTGAACTATTAAAGACTTTACCAAATACTGAAATTTTTGGAGTAAATGATAAATTGTTTAATAGCTTTATAAGATTTGCAGTACCAAGTACCTATGGTGAACAATCAGCTGAATCTCAAAAGGAAACTGAAGAGGTAGAAATTGATGACTTTTTTGATACATTACTTGCTCCATCTGATAAGGGAGTATTATCACCTAAAGCTAAAAAAGATATATTAGTTGATGGTCTTAAAAAAGGTATAGAAATAACAGGAACAATTTCTAAAGCTCCAGGTTCTAAAACAGGATGGGAATTTAATTTACCTAATGGTTCTGTTGTTACTTTTTATGATCATGAAAATAGAATTGTTTCTGATGATTTTACAAAGACAGCTACATTATTTTTACTTGGTGATAAAGTAATTAATGGTAAGGAATATACTGATATTGTACAAGTTAAGATTGGTGATAAAGTAATTGGTAATGTTAGAGAAACAAGTGATGCTACTTTTGAATTACTTAGAGAGTCTGAAACAAAAGAAGAATCTAGAACTCAAGAAGAAATAGATGCTGAAATAGATGATGAAATAAATAATATTGATAGAAAACAACCTTCTGATGAGAGTCCATTCTTTACAAGATCTGGCGAATTATCTGGAGAAGTAACTGAAGAAGAAAGTAAAGGTGCTACTGAATGGTGGTCTACCACTGATTTAAATAAACACATTGCTTTTAGAGAAGCTGTAAATTTAGTTAACTCTAATGCTTATGCAAGATTTATGTCTTATGGTTCTACATTAAATGGTAAACTAGGAGTAATTGAAATTGCAAAAAAAGGATCAATGGTAGATGTCTATCATGAAGCATGGCATGGTTTCTCTCAATTGTATTTAACTAGAGAACAAAAAGTTAAATTATATAAAGAAGTACAAAAAAAATTAGGAAGAAATAAAAAATTATCATTCTTTGAAATAGAAGAAATGATAGCTGAAGATTTTAGAGAGTATGCAAAAAATCCTAAACCTAAAGCTGATTCACCAGTAAGAAATACTTTATTTAGAAAGATACTAAACTTTTTAAGAGAGCTTTTTGGAAAAGGTAGTGTTACAAATGTTAGAGATATAGATAATGTAAAAATATTATTTGAAAAGTTATATTTTAATAAAGACTTAAATAATTATTTGCCTACTATTGATAATGTAATGTTTGATGAGCTATTTAGGAATAATGGTGTTATAGCTCCAGGAAGTAAAACTAATCAAGTACTTAATAGACAAGACTCTAATACTTTATCACAAAGTATGGATACTATCATTTCTAGAATAGTAGATAATGAAAGTAAAAGAAGTGGTGATAAAGCAGGAACATTAGCTATTGTATTAGATAGTAGAAATAGAGAAGGAATTTACACTCGTATTAAAAAAGATTTTGAATATTCATTAGAGCAGTATGAAGCTAAATTACAAGCATTATCTCCTGCAATAGAAGAACAAGGTACAAGAGATAGATTAGAAAATAGAATAAGAATTCTTAAAATAGCAATTGATAATTATGGTGATTCCAAAAATGGTCTTATAGCTTACCATTTAAAGAACAGTAATTTTAGTTTATTAAAACAAAAATATACATCATTTGAATTAGATGAAGATGGTAATCTAGTAGAAATAGATACTGCAGAAACTAGTGAAAGATATGGAGATAAAAAAGTTGGAGATAAAGCATTAATTCAATTAGCAGGAAAAGAAACAATTTATATTCTTCAAAGTCTATTTAAAATGACT
>Ga0208974_1001038_pt1 | contig 11032 bp, 9 predicted proteins | sample GreLakmeER15MSRF_FD_187699 | JGI IMG/M metagenome (GOLD analysis project Ga0208974, IMG submission 187699) | Freshwater lentic microbial communities from great Laurentian Lakes, MI, USA - Great Lakes metaG ER15MSRF (SPAdes) | ecosystem: Environmental > Aquatic > Freshwater > Lake | place: Great...
CAGCGGGTTGACCGAACGTGTAGTACGAGGCAACAGGGGTTGACATGGAGGACAGGCCACCAGAGGCCATTGCGGGCAAAGCCTCGTCCGCAGACTCTTCGGCGGGGACTTCTTCGTAGCCGTAGTCGCCTTCGTTCACGGGGTTGTACCCCGGGGCGTTCAAGTTCCGCAACAACTCTTCGTTAGGAACATAACCATCACTGTCTGTGCCGTACTGGTCGTAGCCCACAAAGTTTGTTGGGCCAATCCCAAAGTCCGTAGTGCGTGGGTTGATGACCCCAACCTGCGACATATCCAAGCCTTGGTTCTGCGCACCACTACCACCACCCGTAAAGTCTTCACCAAGCAATGTGGCAATCAATGCACCAGCACCAGCGGCTCCAGCAGTTGTGCCAAGCGCTCCCGTAATTGCGTTCAAGGTATCACTGCCAAGAGTTTTTGCGGTCTCCCAGCCTTCGGATAACGTATTACCAAGAGTTTGTGTGCGAGGCCCACTGCCAACACTTCTGATAGCCGTAGGGCTAACAGAAAGCGCCCTAGTTCTTGGGTTGGTGGTGTACAAAGGCTCGTTGGTCTCCATGTCATAGGTTTGATTTCCTATGGTGTAAGTGCCATCGTTATTGTCTGTTGCAAGGTCAACGCCACCACCTTCTCTATCCCCGTACAAGGGCATATCAGTGTCAACGTCATAAGTAATGCTACCTATGGTGTAGGTTCCGTCGTTATTGTCTGTGTAGTTGCTACCAGTAGAAGGCTCGGTATAAATGATGTCGCCAGCATCATTCATGGTGTACAGAGGGTCGCCAGTCTCCATGTCGAAGACTTCGTTGTCTATCGTGAATGTGCCGTCGTTGTTGTCTACAGCGCCGTAGGGCATATATGCCTCGCCACCTTCTTCAAAGTGAGGAACCCCGCCGTTTTTCATCATAGTAATCAATCCCCCGCGTTTGGCGTAGTCGTAATCTTCATAGTCATATGACTCGTAATCGTCATTGTTGTATGGGTCGCCCGCAAGTAGTGTGTCATCACTATATGTAGTGTCATCAGCATACAGCGTGTCATCGTAATATGCGTCGTCTTCTAATGCAGAGCCGTCAGCGTTTGCGTACAACTCATAAGTGCCATCTTCATTTTGAGAGTAGACGTTGCCAAGACTGTCTTCAAAATACTCAGTCTCTGTGTTATCCGCAACGACTGTATCTAAATCATCAGCAACTGCCACGTCATCCACAGAAGTTCCGTCAGCGTAGTACGCCAAGTCATACGAACCGTCCGAATTCATGGTGTAGTAGTTACCACTATCGTCTAGAAAATATTCTGTATCTGTGTCATTGCCAGCAACAACGGTGTCGTCAGCGCCATCTGTCCCGCCAACACCCCCAGCAACATTGGTTTCTTCATCAGTTGCGGCTGTGTTTGTGCCGCCAATACCGCGAACATTTCCGCCTTTTGGCCCAAGACCAGACTCTGTGTCGTACCCACCACGAACATACATAACGCCGCCGTTGCCATCATCCAGCGCGGTTATGGTTGTGCCGTTTTCGTATTGGATTGATTCACCAGCGCTAAGACCTTCTTCTTGAGCCAGCGCCACCTCTTCTGCGGAAAGTTTTGCACTTCCAGCAACTGTGATAGAGCCATCAGCATCAGTGGTGTACAGCACGGCGTCATTGTCCATGCTGTAGGTTGTGTTGCCGATGGTGTACGTCCCGTCATTGTTATCCGTTACGACATCAATGCCACCTTCCGCGTTTTCGCGGTACAGGGGCATACCCGTCTCCATGTCGTAAGTTAGACCACCTGATGTGTAGGTTCCGTCGCCGTTGTCAATTGAGCCTTTGGGCAAACCTAACGATTCATCAGCAGGTGTGCCTTTGTATATGTCAGTTGCAGAAGGGGGCTTCACCACGCTGGTTGCTGGTTTTGTCCCACCAGTAGCGGGTTTAGTCCCGCCTGTTGCTGGCTTTGTTCCGCCAGTAGCAGGCTTCGTGGTTGCGCCAGCAGGTTGCTTGACAGTCCCACCAGCAGGTTGTTTTGTGCCTCCAGCGGCTGGGTCTTTGACAACGGTTGGCTTGCCAGTAATCCTGTCAATAATCATTTTTGTGCCAGCGCCAAGCACCGCACCCGTGACCGCGTTCACCACCTTGTTGGTGGTGGAGTTTGTCTTTGTAACTGGCTTCGTAACAACAGGCTTGACTACAGACGTTGGAGTTGTTGTTTTGGTTGTAGGCGTAGTTGGTGTTTTTGTTGTGACGACAGGCTTTGTAGGCGTAGTAGGCTTAGTCGTAGGCGTGGTGGGCTTGGTCGTAACCGCAGGTTTTGTAGTTATTGGTTTTGTGGTTATTGGCTTTGTAGTTACGGCTGGCTTGGTCGTTACAGGCTTTGTTGTAGAAGTCAGTGGCGGTTTTGTTGTCCCGCCAGTTACCACTGGTCGATTAGGCGACGTGCTTGGAGCAAGAGCGCCAGCACCACCAGAAGTGCCACTAGAAGTGCCACTAGAAATTCCACCAGAGGGTGGACTGACTACGCTTGAGCCACCAGAGGGCGTGCCTAGATTGGGTCTGCCACCAGAGATAGAAGGCTCATCATCAAAGTTGCGAATAACGCTACCCAGAGGGGCGCGGTCAATACCCCTTGCTTCTGGTAGCTGTTTACTTGATGTCCGCTTTTTAAGAATCGCCATTTTTATCCTACCTTCTTCACCATTGAGGTCAAGCCTGCGATGTTAGTAACAGGGCTGAGGTTTGCAGTGCTTGCCAAAGTTTTGGGTGGGCCAACAGTTGTTGGTTTCTTTGCTGTAGGCGCTTTTTGAATTGGTATCAAATTAGCCACATTCACTTTTTGTGGAGGAGGCGTAGACACTTTTGGCCTGACGCTTGCCGTTTGCAAACCACCAGTTGGCTTAACCGATGTTGGGCGCTTCTTCTGAGTCAGTGATGACTTGATTAAATTGCCAACAGTCGCGACCAAAGGCTTTGTGAAGTCAGTAGGCTTGAGACCCAAAGATGCAGTCGTTTTATCCTGCGGGGCTGTGGAGACAGCGTTCAATCCACCAGTTGGTTGCTCTGCTGGTTTGTCTTGTGCAAGCGTGTTGGTAAACAGGTTTTCTGAAGCAGGAGCATCAGCAACAACTGTTGCGCCTTTGCCTGTGATGCTAGATAAAACATCAGGCTGGATGGCATCTGACACAGAAGCCAACGCGCCAGTTGGTACGCCATCAACAACCGCCACGGCATTTTCATCACTGTCTTCTGGGAAAGTTTCAGCAATATCTACAACATCACTTGGGAATTTTGCCAAGGTGTCGTCTAGCACGTTATTGTCAGAAGTTGCGCCTGTGGATGAGATTAAGTCTTGGAAGGCTGACGTTGTCTCTCCAGTAGGCGCTTGTGCAACTACTGTTTCTGCTGTTTCTGATGGGACTGTTGAGCCTGCATCAGCCGTAGCAACACTGCCTGCGTCCGTATCCCTGTTGAATGTGTCGCCCAAAACGCTGGCGGCGTCAAATGTGCTGGTTGGTGACGCCGTGTCAATTCCAGTGTCAGATATTTTGACTTGGGTTACAAGGTCGTCAGGAATGCCTGCACCAGTAGTGACGGTGGTATCAATCTTTTCGCCATCTTTGTCTTCTTCATTCCAAGCGGTTGATACAGTTTTGAACTGGTCATCAATGGTTGCGTTGAGTGAGCGAGTTCCAGCATCAACGCCAGAGCCAATTGCGCTAGTTGTAAACGAGGTAGCAAAGTCGCCCCTGCCAGTTACCTCAGCAGTTATGCCAGCGCTTACGGCTTTTACGCCAGCGTTGTATACGGCAGTGGCATCACGCAAATCAATCCCGCTATCCATCGCCATTTCAATGATGTCGGGCTTGACGTAGCTGGCAACTTCGCTAACGCCACCAGCAACCAAAGTTCCAGTAAAGCCACCAGCAAAGCCGTCCTCAAAATCACCACCCCGAACCTCGGTAAGAGTTCCATTAACCAAACCTTTGCTAATGGCGTCGCCCGCAAGCTGAGAAACTGTTTCGTTAATGCCAGCCTCAACAAATGTAGAGGAAACAGTAGAAGAGATGGAATTTGAAATGCTAGGGGCAATTTCAGCGCCGATATACGCAGTACCCATTGACAGAGCGATGTCTTCAAGGTCTCCGCCTCGTGCGGCGGTAACTGCGCCCATCGTCACCCACGGAGGGATGCCTACAAAACTTCCTCCAACAGCAAGCAGAGTTGGCAAGGGGTCGTCGATTACCGCTTGGACAACTTCGCCGACTTTCTCGACAGCATCGCCGACAAACTCAACAACGTCCTCTACAACGTCACCAACAGCCTCAAAGACATCGCCGACCGAGTCAACAACATCCGAAACAAAATCTGCCACTGCTCCCATGATTATTCCCTTTCAGCCCGCTTTGGCCCAAGTTTCACCGTGACGCGGAAACCTTTTTTGGTTCGCTCTGCGCGGTAACCCATGCCCTCCTGCGGAGGATTGCGCGAAATTGCCTTGAAAATATTAAAAATTGTTGGGTCTTCAAAGTCGCTGACAAGCGTGTCAAACCCCATTTTGTATGCGGCTTGAATAAACTCGTAAGAACTTTCCAAATAGTTGCGGGCAGTGTCAGCGTTCAATGCGCGGAAAATTCCTGTGCGACCTTTTCCAACATGAATGATGAAAACAGTGTTGCCGTTGCGCAGGATGGACGTGCCTTCCATATTCATCTCTTCTACCATTGCCGCGTAGATGGCAGAAGGAGGATGTGGTGACTTAGTCTCTTGAGCCGCAATCATCAAGATTGCATCCTTACTCAATTCTTTCTTTTTGCTGTCAACTAACATCACATCCCCTTAAAAATTGCGGCGGAGTAGATGTTCCCCATCCCTGCCGCCAGACTCATTATCAAACCATCAGGTGGGCTTATCGATTCCGAAAGGAATACCGAATCGCTTTCCGTTCGGTTCTCAATCGCAGGGATAAATCCAGCCTTAATGTCTTGCAGTAAAAGTAGCGTTTCCAGCAGTCCACTGCTACCCATCGTATGACCAATCTTTTGCTTATACGAGGTTGCAACGAATGCTTTTAGCGTTTGGTTCAAGGCGTTCTTTTCAGCCTTGTTGTTGGACGCTGTTCCAGTTCCGTGGGTTTTGACTATTTTAATCTCATCAGGGGATATATTGCTATAGTGGATTGCGCCCTCCATAGCCTTGATAAAGCCTTCCCCGTCCTCACACTGCCCAATTGCATTGGTCGAGCGCTCTGAGGCGCTATACGCCCCCACAAGGCGTGCATGGGGTTTGATTTGTTGCTGGGCAACCGCGTCGCGAGACTCAAACACCGCCAAGGCCGCGCCTTGACCAATCCGAAACCCAAAGTTAGTCGAATCAAAAGCGGATGGCTTTATACCCTCCTGCTCTTGCTTTTCGGTCAATACCGCTTTGGAGTCACCAAAGAACTCAAGCACAGCGTTTGAGACGCCATCCTCAACTGTCAACACAATCACACGGTCAAACTTGTAAAACTGGATGAGATTTTGGACATCCATCATCACTTTAAGGCTTGAAGCGCAGGCGCTGGCATCGGTGGTGACCATGTCCATCTCACCAAAAGACTGAGCGATACGACCCGCATAGACCTGCGTCAACGTGAATGGCAGGAACTTGTAGGTATAGGTCAAGCGGGAGTTGTACTCCCTCTGACCGATGCCAGCAAAGTGTGCGTTGCCACCAGCAAGAATAAATGCAGTCTTGCCTACAGGATGCTCCCGCAGGTAGGTCAGCAACTCAGGGTCAAGCACCTTCTCCGCCAGCTTGTGGGGGACGTAGACCAGCCCAGATTTTGTTCGGTTGTAGGTGTCTGGAAACCAGTTCACCTTTTGAGGGTAGATGATGTCGTCAAAGAGTTCGACGTTCTCAGTGGAGGCTGTGCGGTAGTGCGTCAGGTAAATCATTTGCACACCTCTTTGACTTCTTCCATAGAGGCTGGCTCTTTGGTTTTGTGAGCCATTACGAGGTCATGGAGTTCTTGCACGGACTTTGGCGTCCACTCCTTACTGTCTTCGTCAGCAATGCCATAGAGTTCGTCAAAGTACATCAGCATGACCAGCCCGTCGAGGCTGTCCAATCCAATGTCCTGAAAGACGTCTTCCATTGATTCCGCGATGGAGGCTTTGGCGTGGGCGGGCCTTGCCACCTTTGCCACATAGTTAAAGATTTCGATGAAGTTCATGTTGCCGTTTCCTGTGTAGATTCGTTGACTGCTCCGACCAGTGCTTGCGCCCAGTCCTGCCAGTTCTGATAGTTGTAGGGGCCGGGAATCCCCTCGTTCACAAAGACGTCAATAGCCTTTAGCCCTGACGCCCACTCTTTCCACCCCTCTTCGGAAGTGTTCATTGCTAACTGTTGCGCCGCATACGCCTCGCACATCAGGCTCGTCCAAGAGTCCCATGTGTGATACCGAGGGTCGTATACGAGCGGCAACGCCATATTACGGTCTCACATCGCCAACATTGGCGTGCAACAAAACCCTACCAAGCTGGTAATCGCCTCCCTGCGTATTGCTTGTGAAAATCAATCGCAACTCACGACGCTGTTCGCGTAAGTCAATCTTGCGGGTGTCAGGGTTAAATGGGTACGGCGCTGAGGTCACATCCTCTGCCTGCGCAAAAGCCCGACCAGTCACTTGGAATGTCATCTCGCCAGACTGAACAAAGTCAGGCTCCATGCGCTCTAAGTGCAACTGATAGTTGTCGCCGACAGGGGAGAGTTGCGCTGGGCCACCCTGAACCCAGCCAAGGTCAGATGTTTGGAAGGAACTTTCAATTGCATTGGTCTGACTTCCTGAAACCTCATCAACGCCAAATTCATGTTGCCACAAGGTTATTTGATTTGGAGGCGACTCAAAACTAGCCAGAACGATTGCAGTTGCAGTTGCCGCCACCGAGATTGTCACGGTTGTGCCAGAAAACCCAATGGCTCCAGATACAGCACCCGAATTGACGACAGACAAGGTCACAGTCGTGCCAACAACACTGACCACAGTTGCCGCCGCTCCAATGCCAGTGCCTGTAGCCAACTGACCACGCAAGATGCCAGTAGCGCTTGCCACGACGATAGTGCTGGCTCCTGAACTCCCAGTAGCCGTCGTAGACGCCGCATTTGGAACAACTGACGTTACAGCCGCTCCAGCAGGAACACCCGTTGCAACCACCAACTGACCATTTGCAATCTGGTTATTGACAGACATGGTTATGGTTGTGCTTAGGTTGGTCGTGGCAATGTTGGCAGAAAACAGAACAACTTGAGTCGATGGGTTTTCGCCTGCATTGATTGGAAACTTGAACACTTGAGAAAAGTAGCCAGCAGTTCTGTTTGCGCCTGTAGAGCCGCCTGCGTCATACCAGCAATTCTCACGAATGTTGTAGATGATTGCGTCATTGCATTCAATTGAATCACCTGATGGGTAGAACCACCAGATTTCGCCAAAACGAGGAACCTTCTGCGCCCAAACCTTTTGACGCTGGTTGTAGTTTAGGTTGTCAAAAAAGTAGTTCTGGTTGAAGTTGTTTGTCACTTCCTTGACCACACCGTTGTACATCAAGAAGCGGTCAACGCCAATCCAGTAGTAGATGCCGTCATACTCAATGACGCACTGGCTGGAAAGAATGGAAGACTGGCTGGAAATGATGTCGTAGCGCCAGTAGAAGGTTTGGGGGCTTCCAGCGACCGTAACAGTCGTTGGGGTGTAGGACACGCGGATGAGCGAATCAAGCGCCCAGAACAGCCCAGAGGGGGCGTTAGAGCCGCCTCGCACTGGTAAGCCCTTGACTATCTTTGTGGAGGCCACGTTGGCCTCGTTGGCGTCAGCGCCGTTCCAGTCGTATGGGTTACCAGCAACACAGTTTTTAATGAGTCCGTTGTCGCCGTACACAAAGACGTAAGGGTGCAGAACCACCACGCCACCCGCAACTTCAATGACGTCGCCTGTGGGGTTTGTGCCAGAGGTGTCTGTTAGAGGAGATAAGACCGTCCCGTTGATATTCCCAGCCAAAACAGGGGTCACATCAGTTTGGTCAATTTGGGCCAAGTTCTGCCCCGGGTGCGCCAACAACAACTGATTCCCAGACCCTTGCGCATCAAACGACGAATCAAACTGCCACAGGTTCAGGTCGTTCTCTGTAAACCCATCATTTATGGTGGCAACCTTGATAGAGAAGCCGCTACCCGTCCCACCAATTGAGGCCGCTGTGGCGCTCAACGTGTCGCCAACAACATACCCATTGCCAGCCTTTGTGAGCGTTACTGTGGTCACTGTTGCGCCAACCACCACAACGGTTGCCTTTGCGCCAGAGCCTGAACCACCCGTCAACGTCACGTTGGCGTATGTGCCATTGGTGTACAGCGTCCCACCAACCAAAGTGTTCAGGGTCAAAGCCAGACCCGTAAAGGTGAACTGATTGATGCCAGCACCAATGCCGTTGTTGTTGATGTTTACAACTTCAAGACCATTGTTGTAGCCGTTAAAAACTTGGTTGATGCCGTCAGCCGAGTTGACGTAAATGCCACGGGAATATCCCTTTGCGTCAGTCACAATGGCGCGGTATCCGCCAATCTTACGAGGGCGGCCCCGTTGAAATCGAACCCACTTTCCATCGGTGTAGACGTTCACGTCAAATACAGTGCCGTCTCGCTGAATGCCAGCGGTTGTGTCAATCGAAAAAACCTTCTTGACCATTAGAAGACTCCGCCAGAAATCCCGCCTGTAAAAGTTCCAGTTCCAAATACGCTCAAGCCCAAAGCAGAAAACGAGGCAAGGTTCACGCCAAGAATGGCGACGTTCATTTGACCAGAAGTTGCGTGGTAGATACCTGTTGAGGTTTCGGTCGCAAAGTTCAAAGATGGGGAACCCACTGTGCCATCGCTCAAGCTGATACCAGTTGAGCCAGCAAGGTAGGTGTTGGCGTTCAAAATGTTGACGGAGTCGCAAACCAAGATGGACTGAGCAGACCCGGGAACCGTCGCCGTACCCCCACTGCCCGTTGTGAAGGTCAGCGTGTACGGGCCTGCGCTCGTCGCGTTCAAGATGTAGTACACCTGCACCGTTGCGGGCAAAATAACTGTTACGTTGCCAGACAGCGTCCCTGTGTACTTCTGCACCACGTTAGCGGCCTCTGTTGCCGTCAGCGTGTATGTGCCAGACGTTACCGCCTTGGTCAACTGCGTAAAGTTGAACAGCGTGGACTTACCAAGGCCAACTGTGTAGAACGTCGTGCCACTCGACACAATCATTGCTGAGTCAGCAGGTTGCAAAACAATGTTGGTTGAGCCGTTGATGGTGTTGCCACTCTGCCCAGCAATCGTCAGCGCCCCAGAGCCTGAGTTGCGAACCATCGTAAACCAGTTGTTGCCAAGCGTGGTTGCAAAGTCAAGCGTAAAGGTTCCCGCTCCACCAGTCCACACCAGCGCCGCCGCTCGGTATGCCGAAGTGAGGGTGGTAGGGTTTGACGTTGTGGTGACTGGATGGCTTTGGTTCAACGTGGTGTTTAGGGCCACCAAACCGTAGCCAGCAAGCGTCGCCGCATCCGCAGACGAAGAGCCAGTGCCAAAAGCAATGATGCCCCATGTGCCATGTACGTCTGGATTTGCTGTGATGTAGATGTACTTTGACTCACCAGCCGCGACCGTAATAATTGTGTGGTCGCCCGCAAAATCCTTAACCGTAAACGAGTTTGCGCCGACGTTGCGAATCAATGCATCCTGACCAACAGAGGCTTGGTTTGCAGGAGGCATCTCAAGCGACAGCCCCGCAGAGGTGGCGTTGACCTGCATAATCCGCGCCGCGTAGTTGCCAGTGGCGTTGCCATTGATGGGCCACTCCAATTGCGTGTCAACGGTTAGCGTAATAGAGCGATAGGATACGTCAGTTGGCTGGATGACGTTACCCGTAAAGGGGCTGTTGTAACTCATTTATGTGTCCAATACTGTAGATTGACGGTCACCGATGCGCTGAACATCTTCTGCCTTCAGTGTCTGGATGATAAGGTCATAGTTCTGTTGCCACATAGGCATCCGCTCATCATTCTTGAGGAATGGCATTGCTTGCAACAGTGACCCGTACAGCAACGCTTGGGGCGCGTAAATGGTGAACCAATTGGTTTGGTTGGAAGAATCAAGGGGCTGGATTCGCTCGTAGTACAAAACCTCAAACGTGTATGCCGCGTCTGGTGTGGGCGCTACAAGCCAATGGGTGTAGTCATAGTCGCCGTAATAGACTGGAACACCAGTGACTGCGGCGTCAGGCGAGTAGCCCCTCAAATACTCGTATTTGCGCAGGAATACTGGCTGGCGCTCACCATTGACCAAAATGTTGAATGAGACCGTTTTGTGCCAACGAGCAGGCTTATCAATGATTGACTCGCCTATCACCATTGTGCTTTGATTGACGGTCATGTTCCCCAAGAACTTAATTTGGCTGGCAATGATTTGCTCTGCCAGCATAATGAACAAGGGAATCTTCTCAAGCGTGGCAGTGTCAGTCCGCTCCAGATATGACTGGATGTTTTCGACCAACGAGTCGTAGGTCATTACTGATGCGGTTGCCATATTTACCCCACGTTTCGTTCAAAATGTGGACAATCCACTAGCGATTTGAAATTGCCGCCCCAGCGGTTCTTGGGGTTCAAGGTTTCCCAGTAAGCACCCAATGGCGCGAGAATGCCCTTGTCCCATATTATCTGTCCATCCTTGAAGAAGTTCAAGTCAATAGCACAGCGCTTGAGGTGGATGGAGTTCATGGTCTTAGAGCGCCCTGCTTTGACGTGCAAAGCCTGTTGCTCAGGTGTGCGGGCTAACTCCCCGCCAGTGACCATAAAGCCCTGTTCTGTGGCGTATTTGATAAGGGAACAGGCATCCAGTAAGAATGCGGCTTGTTCTTGGCTCAGGCTCATTCTTTGTCCTTCCTGCGCATCTCCATGACCTTCTCGACGGTTCTGCCGCCAAAGTAGGCAGTCATCACCAACATACCCCATTGGCCCAGAAGCTGG
>Ga0208974_1001039_pt1 | contig 11030 bp, 11 predicted proteins | sample GreLakmeER15MSRF_FD_187699 | JGI IMG/M metagenome (GOLD analysis project Ga0208974, IMG submission 187699) | Freshwater lentic microbial communities from great Laurentian Lakes, MI, USA - Great Lakes metaG ER15MSRF (SPAdes) | ecosystem: Environmental > Aquatic > Freshwater > Lake | place: Great...
CTTTAAAATTCTATTTTATATTTTGAGTACATAACTTTATTTATTTAGAAATTTCTAGAAAACTTTAGAAATATTAGAAAATAAAAAGTTATGTACTCAAATTATTCTATTCATTTTTATAAAGATTATTGGCTTCTCTTGAATCTCTCAAAGGGTCGCCCATGCCGAAGACATGCCTAAGAGGCTTCTCTATAACCGCTTAGAATTCAAACCAAAAAATCTTTAAAATTCTATTTTATATTTTGAGTACATAACTTTATTTATTTAGAAATTTCTAGAAAACTTTAGAAATATTAGAAAATAAAAAGTTATGTACTCAAATTATTCTATTCATTTTTATAAAGATTCTTGGCTTCTCTTGAATCTCTCAAAGGGTCGCCCATGCCGAAGACATGCCTAAGAGGCTTCTCTATAACCGCTTAGAATTCAAACCAAAAAATCTTAAAAAATCTATTTTAGAAATAATCTTACTTAACTCTTGTAATAGTGTATAATTAATTCAATCAATTGTTTGGTTTTGTTAATATCATTATAGTCTTCTTATAGTATTATAAATAAAAATTGATTAAATAATTATAAATAAATAAATATAGAAAAATGGAAACAAATTCTACATATGTGAGAAGGCCTTTTCGCTTAGAACCTATTAAACACGACCCTATTGTTATGATGGATATCAAAAAAACTAATAATAAAAAATTGTTAGCCACAAAAACCTTTCATCTTAAACCATTAAAGAAATAAATATGTTCTAAAATGAAATTATAATATTGAAAATTGATATATGTATTTATATTTTTTTATACATCGTAGATATAAAGAGCATATTTGTCGAATCTCTTTGTAACTTTGCTGCTCACCCCTGACAACAAGAAAAAGAACTTTAGAACTCTTAAGGAAAGACTTTGTTAAAATATGACTCCTGCTTACTCTATCGTTGAAAGCAACGACAAGAGCATTTTTGACAAAAAAATGAAAAAAAATAACTTTTACAAAAATATCACAATTTACGAAGAAGAATCTGAAGTATTCAATAATGGCTTTGAAATTATTATTGACGAGATTGATTATACGGATTATGATTATTTGCTCGACTTGATGTAAGATTTACTATCGATATGCTCCTTATATCCTCCGATAAATACACCGTTCTTAAATACCATAGGAAAATATATGTAAGGTTTTATAGTATATTTATGAATATATTTATAAAAATTATCGCGTTCTCTTAGAGATAATAGATAGTTATCACAGTTTATTATATATTTTTTACTTTTAATATCATTACATAATAGATTACAATATTTACAATTTGATATTGTATATATTGTGTAATCTTTTTTATAAGGTTTAATATATTTTTTATCCATTTAATCTAATATTACTATATTATTTATTTTTAAATATTTTCCATTCAACAGCAACCTTTTGCATAATTTGAGGTGCTTTTTCATCAGGAAATTTCTTTTTAATTTCAGCAAAATGTTTCTTTACAAACTTATTATAAGGAGTTAATGCTCTTTTAACACCTACCTTAGAACCTTTCTTCTTTTTAGCACCACCAGTTACATTTCCAGGTACAGTTTCAGGTACAGGTACAGGTACAGGTACAGTTTCAGATCCAGTTTCACTATTTCCACCTTTTCTATTGCCATATTTCTTAACTAATTTTTTAGGTTTTACAACTTTGTTGGCATTTTTAGCACCACCTGTAGAACTTCCACAACAACTAGAACCTCCTAACATTTATTACTTATTATTCTAATTATATATAAAGAAATTTATTTTTTTGACATTAAATTTTTGTGTTTTTTGCTATTTAAATGTCTCAACATATGAAAATCTCTAAAACATACATAATTTATACCACAATCGCATTTTACAACATTTTCAAGTTTCCTCATATTATACTCTATATTTGCCCTTTCTTTATATTTATCTTCGTCACAAAAATATTTAATTCTACAAATATCACAATACATATAATAAATTTTATCCTTTGGATTTTTATAGGTAAAATCATTAAATCCTTTAACCTTATGACATTTAGTACATTCCATAATAATTATAATACCAAATTATTTAATATATTTAATCAATTTTTTAAACATATATATAAGATTATAAATTTAAAATATAATAATGAAAATATTATTTTTTGGTAGTAAAGGATGGATAGGTAGGCAATTTTGCGAATATTTAAATGAAAATAATATTTTATATATAGAAAGTGATTTACGCGCAGATAATGAAAAAGATGTCGAAAAAGAAATAAAAGAATATAATCCTACTCATATTATATCATTTATAGGAAGAACTTATGGTGATAATTTCAATACTATAGATTATCTCGAACAACCTGGAAAATTAGTAGAAAATATACGTGATAATTTATATGCCCCTATTATTTTATCAATATTATGCGAAAGATATAATATACATTATACTTATATGGGTACAGGATGTATATTTGAATATAATATAAGTGGAAAAAAAAATAGCGAAGAAGATGCCCCTAATTTTTTCGGTTCATCTTATTCAATTGTAAAAGGATATACTGACAGATTACAACATATGTATTCAAAAAATACTCTAAATCTACGCATACGAATGCCTATAATAAATTATGATCACGAAAGAAATTTTATAACTAAAATTACTAACTACGAATATGTTTGTTCAGTACCAAATTCTATGACGGTTTTACATGATATGTATCCTATAATTTTGGATATGATAAAGAAAAATATAACAGGAACATTTAATATGTGTAATAAAGGCGTAATTAGTCATAATGAAATTTTAGAACTATATAAAACCCACGTAGATAATGATTTTACTTGGAAGAATTTTACAATTGAAGAGCAAAACAAAATACTCCTTTCTAAACGCTCAAATATTGAACTTTCAACAGAAAAATTATATGAGTTATATCCTAATATACCAGATATCAAGACATCAATTGAGAAATGTATGATATCTTATGCTAAACTATTATGAATTATTCCCAATATTTTTCATAGAATATATCAAATAAATCCGTTAAATCATCTATAGTCCCGTCATTAATAATTTCTATATCATGTGGAATATTTATATATTCGTTTTCAGATATATGCGAATCTATATCGCATTTAATAGAAGGTCTATTTATTTTTATAATAATTAAATATTTTACTTTTTCAGATTTTTTTAATTTATTATATTCATGTAAAAATCTCAAATCGCTAATTACATAATTCGTATTTTCTTCTGATATGCGAGATAATAAAATATCGGCAAAAAATCCTTTTTCAGTATTAGGGATAAGTTCATTAATTGTATTTTGCATTACTTCTGTTCCAAAGAATTGTAAGGCTTTGCGAGGAGATATTCCCCAGCGTTCATCAATCATATCTTTTTCATAACCATTTCCATTTTCCTCATCTATCCCAACTTGAATATCATTAAAATTAAATAGTGCTTTAACAGCATTTTTTAATGGTTCGGCAAAAGAAATTTTTTTATAATTATATTTAGAAACTATATATTTTGAAAGAATATCTTTACCACTTCTTTTAGCACCGCATATAGCAATTATACGCGACATCTAATTATTGTTTTATAATTTTATAATCAAAATCATTTTTTATAATTTAAAAATAAAAATTGATATTTAAGAATTAATTAATTATAATTAACTAACTCGCATTATCATATAATGTTTTCATCAATCAATTGTTGGGATATTATGGATATCTATTTTTTGAAAGGCGGTTCTCAAGAATCTTCAAATCCTCTTGTAAAGCACCAAATTGATAGTTATAACAAATTTATAGATAATACTCTAGGTCAAATTATAGCAGGTTTTAATCCTATTAAAGTAAAATTAACAAATCCTAAAAGTGATTTATCAATTAATGATAATAACTATAAAATTTCCATTAATATTATTCAACCAAGCATCACAAAACCTAGTTATCAAATGGGAGACGGAACACATAATATTATGACACCATATATAGCAAGAATGAATAATATGTCATATTCAAGCGGTATCTATGTTAATGTTCATATTGTAACAGAATATACTAATAAAAATGGTATGATAGAGAAATTTGATAAAACTGTTAATAATATTTATATTGGCAAAATTCCTATTATGGTTAGATCAAAACTTTGCGTTCTAAATCAAATGCAAGGAATTTGCGAAGAGAATAATAGCGAATGTATTTATGATTTTGGTGGATACTTTATTATTAATGGAAATGAAAAAGTTCTTATTTCGCAAGACAGAATTAACGAAAATAAAACACTTATATTTCATCCTAATAATAATAGTGAAGGATTATATGCCGAGATTCGTTCAGTATGTAATTCGTCTTATCTCCCTCCTAAAACCACGTGTCTTAATATGAGTGGAAAACTAAATCATATGGGGCGTATAATTCGTATTAATACATCATTTCTGAGGTCTGAAGTCCCTGTATTTGTTATGTTTCGTGCTTTAGGTATTCTCAGTGACAAAGAAATTATTCATCATATTGTATATGATACAAACAAAGAAGAAAATAAAAGAGTAATTGCCGAATTGATGGCTTGTTGCGAAGATGCGTGTGATATAAAAACACAAGAACAGGCAGAATGTGTTCTTATAAAAATTATGAATGGTTCTAATAAGAATAATGAACATTCTGTAAATAAAACGCTTTTACATAATAATTTGATGAATGATTTTCTTCCTCACGTTGGCAAAAGTTATAGAAGAAAGGCATTGTATATTGGTTATATTATCCGCAAGATGATTCGTATTTATCTAGGTTATGACACATATGATAATCGCGATTCTTATATAAATAAGCGTGTAGATACTCCAGGTGTTTTAATAAGTAATCTATTTCGCCAGTGTTATGGTAAGTTGACAAAAGAGTTAAAAATAGCAATTGAGAAAGAACTAAATATGTGGCGTGGAAATTCTAATACACCTTTATCTAATATTATTTCCGACATAAGCATTCACCGATTTTTCAAACAATCTCTTCTGGAATCGTGGATTAAATATTCATTCTCAACGGGCAATTGGGGTATTAAAAGTATTGGGAGTTTTCAAAATATTAAACAAGGAGTTTCACAAGTTCTTAATCGTATGTCATATGCTAGTACATTATCGCATATGAGACGTATTAATACAGCAATGGAAAAAAATGGAAAACTTGTACAACCGAGAAAATTAGATAATTCTCAAATTGGAATGATTTGTCCTGCCGAAACACCTGAAGGTAGTTCTGTGGGATTAGTTAAAAATATGGCTCTAAGTACAAATGTATCTATCGCTATGAATAGTTATCATATTAGAAAGGTTCTTGAAGAATTGGGCGTTGTAATGTATGATGATACATATAATTCTAATAGTGATAATACTGAAAAGTCAGCAATAAGTTTTCTAAAAAATATGGGACATAGTTCAAACGTTTATATTATGGTAAATGGTGATATTATTGGTTATTGCAATGAACCAATTGAACTATATAAAACATTAAAGCATTATAAAAGGTCAAGTATTATTCATCCGATGACATCTGTTGTTTGGAATATTCAAAAATCAAATATTATAATTAGCACTGAAGCAGGACGCATGTATAGACCTCTATATATTGTTGATTATGATGCACAATTGAAAAAAAGTGTATTGCGAATTGATAAAATTTTAAAAAGAAAAAATATGAAATGGGAAAATTATATTAAGGGTAAAAATTTTGATTACTTCATATCTCCAAATGAACCTTATGATGAAAAAAATAATGACGATGAAAGTTATTTAGATGAAGAAGGATTTATAGAATATATGGATTGTGATGAGATTAATACTGCTATGATAGCAACATTTCCTTCAGACTTAGATGAAGGTATTAAAGGAACAGCACTTCCACCTTGTTATACTCATTGTGAAATTCATCCTAGTTTGATGAATGGTATTCTTGGAGCAAATATTCCATTTAGCGATCATAATCAATCGCCGAGAAATTGCTATCAATGTGCTATGGGTAAACAAGCACTAGGTATTTATGCTAGTAATTTCAATAAACGTATTGATACAATGGGTAATATTTTGAATTATCCGCAAAAATCACTAGTATATACTAAATTATCGAAATATACTATGGCACATAAGTTGCCTTCGGGTGTTAATGCTATAGTTGCTATTATGACACATACTGGATTTAATCAAGAAGATAGTATAATGATTAATCAATCGGCACTAGATAGAGGATTGTTTACAAGTACATATTACAAGGCACTTAGAGATGTATGTAATAAAAATCATAGTACAGGAGAAGAGGAAATATTTACTAATCCTAATGATAAAACTGAAAAGAAACCCTACTGTTATGATAAGTTAGGTGAAAATGGTTTCATTCCTAAAAATACTTATGTTACAGGAAATGATGTAATTGTAGGAAAGGTAATGCCAAAAAAGACTAATGGTGAAATTTCATATCAAGATAGTAGTTTAACAATGAAAACTAACGACGATGGTTATATTGATATGAATTATAATGGAATAAATAGTGAAGGTTATAAGTTTTGTAAAGTGCGTATTCGCAAAAATCGTAAACCTGAGATTGGTGATAAATGCGCCAGTTGTAGTGCTCAAAAAGGAACAATTGGTATGACATATAAACATCAAGATATGCCATATACAAAGGATGGAATTGTTCCTGATATTATTATGAATCCTCACGCTATCCCTTCGCGTATGACTATTGCTCAACTTATGGAATGTATTATGGGCAAAGCAGGATGTCATATTGGTGCTTTCGGCGATTCAACACCATATAACGATTGTACTGTAGAAGATATATCTGCGGTATTAGAGATGTCAGGTATGGAAAGATACGGAAATGAAATTATGTATAATGGTAGAACTGGAGAGCAAATTAGAACAGAGATATTTATTGGTCCAACATATTATCAGCGATTAAAACATATGGTGTCAGATAAGGTTCATTGTTTGACAGAAGATCACGAAATATTAACTGACAATGGATGGAAATCTATAACTGATATTAATAAAAGTGATAATGTAGCAATTTTGAAAGATGATAAATTGGTATATGAACCTCCTATAGAAATATATAAATATCCTGATTACAAAGGCTATTTATATAATATATCAAATACTATGATTGATTTAGATGTTACAATTGGTCATAGGATGTATGTAAAACATGATAACGACAAAGGATTTAATCTAATTGAAGCAAGTCAAATACAAGGAAAACAGATTAGATATAAAAAAGATAGTTTGTGGAATGATATTGATTATCAATTAATTATTCCAAATAATAATAAGCCAGTTAATATGGAGGCATGGTTGTCATTCTTTGGTAAATGGATGGCACATAATGGAATTAATAAAGATAACACTTTATTAATTAATGAATTTGGAAATAATGATAATAATGAGATAATGAATTATATTAAATATTTGAATAAATATAAATTTCCTTCGTGGGTATGGGAACTTAGCACAAATCAATGTAGATGTTTGGTTAAATCTATGGTATCCGTTAAAAATAAAGATATTAAAAATAATTTTGATAATATGTATTGTACATTATGTGAGAGTCTTGCCGATGATATGACAAGACTACTAATTCACGCTGGATGGAGTGGTATTAAATCACAATATAATAATTATTGGAAAATTACTATCATTAAAAATAAAAATAAACCTATTGTCAATAATCCTGATGATAAATCAAATAAAGAGAGTATATATTATTACGAAGGTTCTGTATATTGCCTAAGTGTATCTACTGAGATATTTATGGTGCGAAGGAATGGAAAATCAGTATGGACAGGAAATTCACGTGGTTCAAATGGACCGATTGTTATGCTTACAAGACAGCCAAGTGAAGGACGAGCACGTTCAGGAGGTCTTCGTTTGGGAGAAATGGAAAGGGATTGCTTTATCGCACACGGCACATCTAATTTCTTGGCTGAAAGAATGCTTCATGTTTCAGATAATTATCGTATATTTATCTGTAAGAAATGTGGAATGCATGCTAATGTGAATACTGATAAAAATATTTATAGTTGTAAATACTGTAAAAATAATACTGATATAGCACAGGTAAGGATGCCATATGCCTTTAAATTACTAAATCAGGAACTATACACTATGAATATTATGATGAGATATGTATGTAATTAGAAAGAACATTATTTAATTCTATATATATATATATATTATTACTTATTATATATTTTTTATTACCTAATCATTTTGATATAATTTTTATTTATTTTAAATGTCCAAAGGTGTTAATGGAATATATTATATAATAAAAAATTATATAAATATATTATATAAACATTTAATATATAAATTTATTAAAGAATGGACGATAATCACAAATTATATAAAATTTTAGATGTTAGCAAAGACGCGACGGAAGATCAAATTAAAAATGCTTATAAAAAAAAAGCAATGCAATATCATCCTGATAAAAATCGTGGTGACCCCGAATGTGCAACTAAGTTCAAAGAAATATCAAATGCCTATAATATTTTAGGAGATAAAGATAAAAGAGAAAAATATGATGCTTGCGGAGATAATAATTATAATGAAGGGTCTAATGATAATATGAGAAGCCATCAGGATATATTTGAAGCATTTTTTAGAGGACACGAACATGGATTTGGCGATAGTTTTTTTGGATTTGGAGCGGGTGGAGGAGGAAGAAGAGGAAACAGACAGCAACAGAAAGCCGATTCGATAGAAAGTGTATTTAATTTAACACTTGAAGATATATATGATGGTGTTAAAAAAGATTTAAGTATTAAATTGAAAAAATATTGTACGAATTGTAATACAGAATGTCCTGATTGTGACGGAAAAGGAATTATACATAAAATACAAAGTATGGGAATAATGCAAACTATTTTTCAATCTCAATGCAATAAATGCGGAGGCGAAGGTATAATAATTAAAGGTAAATCTAATTGTAAACTATGTAGTGGAAATGGTTATTATAATAAAGATGTTAAGGCTACTTTAATTATACCAAAAGGTATAAATGAATCTTATAGAACAGCATTTCCTGAATTAGGAGAACAACCTAAGACTGATAATATTAAACCAGGTGATTTAATAATTAGTGTAAAAATAGAAGAACATAAATATTTTAAACGAAATGGCAACGACCTTCATTATAAGACAAATATATCATTTATAAATTCTATAATAGGTCAAGTAATAACAATACCATATTTTAAAGAGACAATAGAATTAGATACAAAAATATTCGGTGTTATTTCAAATGGGAAAAAATATTTAATAGAAGGTAAAGGTATGCCTATATTAAATACTAATAATAAAGGTAATATGTTTATAGAATTTAATATTAATTATCCTAAAATAAAAAATGCTGAGAAATTAGAAGAATTAAAGAATTTACTGGGAGAAATATTTACATAAATTACATTATAACACTATTTTTTTTATTATCTATTGAATATAAAATATTATAGATTGCTGATAAATTAACAGAATTCTTATCATATCCGCCAAATTTAACAAATTTTAAAAGTTCGTAAGCCGCTTTATCATTACCAACTATTTTATTGTCATATCTTGTTATTATAAATAAATATTCTTTAGGATTTGTTATTAAATTTTTATTAATATAGAATGTTTTATTTGAACTATCAATATATTTAATATATGAAAAATTACTTGTTGATAAATTGTAATATACAAATGCCGGAGATAAATTATCATCATTTTCAAGTTCATCATTTAAACTAAATGTAATACTATTTATATTATCTTTTTCACCAAAAATAACATTGGTAGTATTGCTAATAAAATCATATTGTAAGCAAAAACTAAAGTTAGATAATGATTTATCAGTTATATTTTTATTAATAACATATATATTATATTTATAAGGATATTCTAAATTATCATTTATTAATGTAGCATTTTCTATATCCTTACATCTTTTAATTTTACTAGCATCGCGATATATTATATCATTATACATTACAATAATAATAAAAATTACCAATGCTATAAATATTAAAATAAATAAATGCTGATAAAATGATGTATTATATGTATTATTAGTAACATTCGACAAACTATAAAAAATATAATACGAATATGCCTCAAAATCCAATATATATATATTTAAAATATCTAAAAATTTATTAGAACCGTTATTTTCTTGAATATCCATATCCATTTAAACTAATGTAATATAATTTTTTTCTATATTATATAAACAACTTATTGCGATTGTTTTTGGCATATATTATATCATTTATTATATTGATATTATAATATTCATTTTTAGAATAATTTTTTGTAAATTTAATTAATTCTTTAGACGATTCTCCATATGGAACTTTATTATTATATTCATCTACTAATATATATTTATAAGTTTCTGAATTTATAATATTGGCATCTATTGTTTCAATTTTTTCACTTTTCATAGTTTTTAAATTAAAATAATAGAAGAATGCTTTATCAGATATTGCTTCCTCTTTTTCAATTAATGATATTAATTTATTATATTCATTTTTTATGGGGCTTATATCTGTTTCTATAACTCTTAGGTCTTCGGTTATTTTAGTTAATTCAACATCTTCATGTTGTGTTTCAACCAGTTTTTCATTTAATTTATTTTTTTCTGTTTCTAGTTTTTCTTTTGTTTCTGTTAAATTATTTAACTTTCCGCTATATGATTGTAATAAGGACAAATAATCTGGTTTTTTAAATGATTCTGAACCATCTTCATAATTTCCTTTATCTGTGCCAAAATCTACGACTGTTTTATTTTTAATAAAATCGTAGGTTATTTTTAAAACATAATGAGATGTTGATGTATTTATTAAATCATTGTTTATAATTATAATATTATAGACAAATGGTTTCTTTTTCTTATTGTTTTCTTCAATTATATTAATCAATTTGCCACATTTAGATAATTTTTTGGAATCTGTATATATATTATCCCAATATAATACAATAGATATTA
>Ga0208974_1001040_pt1 | contig 11029 bp, 32 predicted proteins | sample GreLakmeER15MSRF_FD_187699 | JGI IMG/M metagenome (GOLD analysis project Ga0208974, IMG submission 187699) | Freshwater lentic microbial communities from great Laurentian Lakes, MI, USA - Great Lakes metaG ER15MSRF (SPAdes) | ecosystem: Environmental > Aquatic > Freshwater > Lake | place: Great...
TCAATCTCAATTCATATTTTAGACGGGTGTCCCAAAAACAAATGCATTTGTATTTGTACACCCGCGTTTATTTATATGTTTTTTTATTTATTTTTAATACAGTTTCAAATTATGATTATATTTATTCATATACTTTTAGAAATGTATATTTATTTACGACATGAATTTAGGCAAAATTTTTTTCGCTGCATTAATTGCGGGATTAAAGGCGGGATCAAAGCCTATAAATTACAGGCGTGTCAGTAAATGTATTTACTATTGGATATAAGACACTATCTATTCTGCGATAGTTCTGTCCATAGTTCTATGGATTAATATTCCATTAATCAACCCCAAATTAATGCGATCAATTAGACCATCAATTAGCCGGGATTAAGGCGTATTAAAAAATCTATTAAAATGGTTATAAATTAATATTTTATTGTATTAAATACCCCTAGAAGGAGTAATAATAGGCATATCTATTAGCGGCATATATAAGTTCTCAAATTATGGCCTTTTTTACCCAATTGTTGACCATTTTAGTAGTGTTTTGGTATGTTTTTACCTATTTTTATTTATTTATTACATGTTTTTTAGACAAAAAAAAGCCCAAAAATAAGCTATTTCTATGCTTATTCTTGAGCTTTTTTTAATTATTACTTATTAAATTGTGATACTGTAAATACTTAGAACTACAGTTATATTGAATATATCATACTGTCATTGGAGCGTGTGTTACTCACTACCTAATGAATTTTTACGAATTTTATGAATTTTATGGTTTTAGATCAACTATCAAATAGATTTTCTACTGAAACATTAGATTCTTCTAACTTTTCTACCATATGACTCAGTATTTCTTCTACCCAAGTTAGCCCCGAAACATATCCTTCAAAGTATGATACATAATTCTGTTCATCTTTGAAGGTTATTTCTTTTTCCCCATCTTTTATACGACCTGATACTTCGTTTAAAAGATTCTTTATATCATTCAACATCATCACCAAAAATTTCCCTTCTTTTTCTTTCATGATGCCTTCTCTTTACGGCATTACGAATTGCAGCCATTTTAGCTAGATCTTCTTTTTCTTTTATTTTACGAGATGTTTCTGCATCCCAGCTTTCATTCATTTGTTTCATCTTCATCTTCATCCTCTCCTTCATTTGTTAAATATAAATCAAAGCTTAATTGCTTTAATTCTTCCACTATATGCTCTATATTAACCATATCCCCAGGGGAATAGTTAATCATAAAATGGTTTATAACTTTGCGCATATCTATCATATAAGCCCCCTAATCGTTATTTAAAGTGTTAATGAATTCATTTAGCCCGGCTTCTAAATTAGAAATTTGCTGCTTTAACGATTCAATATTATCTCTTAAGTTTTGCAGGGCTACTTCAAAATACATTTCTTCATCTGTATACAATTTACCTATAAACATCTCTAACCTCTCTAATAACCCAATGTTCTCCTATATCCGGTTTTAAAGCCCAACCTTTTTCTTTACTCCAGTAATAACTTGGTTCAGACTTTACTTTTACCCATTCCAATACTTTTACCAATTCACGTTTTTCATTATTATTCGCAATCATGCCCATATGCTCTTTCTTCCAATGTTAATAGCTTATCGCATTCAATACATTTACCGTAATAAATTACAGCAGTTTCTTCATCTATCAATAAATTAACTTTGTCTTGTTTGATTCTTTTTAAATTATTAGGCATTTTTCCTCTTCTTTTTTTTAGGTACATTGGATATATTTTTAGGCTCACCTTTTTTATTTAATTTGATAAAAGGTGGCCTGCTATCTGTATAATTTTTCATTATTATCCTTAGTAATATATTGGTGATATATTAGGAATATATTTACTCAGCTGCTGAGTTAATTAGCTCTTTAATTGCATCTGCTAAAGCGCCTCTGGCATTACCAAAATCAAATACTGGTTCATCTGGATTATCTTTAAACGATATTGAACTACCAAATTGATTATTAATACTAGCTGTAGTTAAAAGACGAACTCTTCTTCTTTCTGGATGTTTAGATGGAGCGACTTCATTATTCTCATCATTACTTTTATCAATAGGCGCTGCCCAACCACAAGTTGCAAAAGTTATTAAATCATATAATTTAACACTATTTTGAAGTTCAACATCATAATTAATTAAATTATAAATATCGCCATTTGATGCAATCGGTGTTATTTTTACAGAATAATCATCATCTAATGTAACACCAAAAGCTTCTGCTTTTGATGAATCAAATGGATAATCTAAGTTATTATAGATTGTTTTTACTACTGTTTCAAATTGAAATTCATTTAATTTTTTCATTATTTCTCCTATTTTTGTTGTTTTGGTTATATTAATTAGATTTTATTAAGCTTTGAAATTTAATTCTGCGTTCTTTAAAGAATTCTATTGGTGATTTTGGGTTGTCAGATTTTAACTGTTCTAAATACATATCTCTCATATTATATGCATTAGTATCTTTCTGTTTTAGCACAGCATTAGTTGATGTTGTGAGAAAGTCAGTCAATGTCATTCTTTCTGCTGTTTGTTTATAAATTTCTTTTTGACCATCAAAATCGTTTATTCCCGGAAAATCTTCTATATCTCCATAACCTTTATTTGAACGATAAGAAATAAAACGATTCATATCTCTCCATACTAAAAAGGACATATATATCCAATTTTCTGGATCAATACTATCGTGAACATATTGCAATAAAAGAAACAATTCTGTCATCTGATCGTCAACTATAAGTTCTGGATTAGATTTTTTAATTGCCTCAATTACATCCGGAGAATTAGCTAAACTGTCTTCTATAAATTCATGATAGCTATCGTCTGAAATTAAACAACCAATTGCACATTTACGATATTCTTCACCTTCATTATAAGCCCGATATCTACAACCTGACAAACCATCTTCCGATCTTGTATTTTGAACTATTAGATGATTTACAACATTATTAAAAACATCTTGAAATGTTTTAACCGGTTTATAATCTTCATTTTGATTTATATTAGAAATTAAATCATATACTTCCATTTTATTCTCCTACTGTTGTTGGTATGTTAATTGTAATACCACCATAATTATCACCTAATATGATTTCTTCATTCATAATTCTTGTTAAAACATCTGCTGCTGTTTTGTAATCAATAGATGAGAAATCAACTTCATAAATATCATCATCCCAATCACAATACTTATCTACAATCTCTTCTGCTTCACCATCTTCTTCCCCACTATATTGTAAATTAAGATAACGATCTGATTCAAAATATCTAAGATATTTCCAAAGACTATCATTATCGGCGTAATATAGTTTTTTACCTTGACCCTCTGTTAAACCAAGAAATCTATTTGATGTTGCTTCAAAATCTTGAACTGTATTATAAGGAGATTTTTCTGCGATTTCGTTTTGATATTCAAATGTCAACCATTTAGGAGTTTTCCAATCATTTGCTAAAGCTGCAGAAAAACCAGCAATGCAACCTACTGAATCACAATTAAATAAATCAGTAGTTTCAACATAACCCAAACTATCAACTCTATAATTACTTGCTAAAGATTGACCATTCTTAACAAGTTCTTTATCTTCCTGGTCATTGAATATTAATTTACCAACAAAACAAGCCATATTAAATCTAATTTGTCCATCAAATAAAATTGCATCAATTAATTTCTTAAAATTATCTTTATTCATTATTTTCTCCTTTTAATTGTTATATTTGTTTATAATACGGTATTTAACACTGCTAAATCATTAAGATAAATTGGTGATTTATACCCATCATCTAAAATTATTTTATCATCTATGAGCATTTGCAAAATTTTAATAGCATGTTCTGGTTTAATTGTATTTAAGCGAACACTATATTCTTCTTCAGCCCACCATTCATCGCCTTGATATTCCAAATCATCTTCTAATTCAAGATCAACAAAATCATCATGACCTGTATAAAGCAAAAATTTCCAAACAGAAAAATCATCTCCATAATAAAGATTTTTACCTTCGCGTTCGGTTAATCCTAAAAATTTATTTGCTTCTTTTTCAAAATGATAAGCCGCATGTTTTTTCTTATCTTCTTCTGAAAGATTAACAAATGGATTTTTCCAATCATTTGCTACAGCCGTAGCAAACCCAGCAATACAACCTACAGAATTACAATTAAATAAATCGGTAGTTAAGTCTCTTATTTGAATAGCATCTGTTTCTTCTCTATAGGAATCTCTTTCTTTAAAACTTGAGCCTGAACCATATCCTATAATTCTTCCAATAAAAGCACTCATATTGAATCGTAGTTGACCATTAGATTCAATTGCTTTAATTACTTTTGCAATATTTTCTTTATTCATTGTTTTTTCCTTTCATTTGTTTAATTGCTTTAATTATTAATTGTATTGTATTATTGTTTAAAATTATTTCATCGCTATTTTGTGCTATTTTCCAAGGAAATAAAATTTTAATCTCATCTTGTAATTCATTGATTGAATTAATCATATCTTCTTGGACTTGTTTTTCTGTGCGAGTATCCATTCTTTCCTTTCTATTATCACGCATTACAATACCTCTTCGCTTGTCATAATAAATACGCTAATATCTTCTTTTACATTTTTACCAAACAAAGCGCCAGGTCCATTTCCTTCTGAATCTTGAGATGGATAAATAATATTTCCATCATCTAAAAGCAAACCAATACAAGGATAAGGACTATCCCCCCAACCTTCATCTTCTACAATGTTTTTACTTAAATTAATAACATCAACTATTTTTCGGCCTATAATGTTCATTTTATATCTCCTGTGTTTATTTTGATTTTTAAATTATTTGCTAATATTTCTAATTGATTTTTTGTTACAACGCTAGACAATAAACCAACAACATACTCTGTTGAATTATCACCCCATATATATTTGCTGCAATCAACAATTATTTGTTCTAATTGAACTCTGCTTTCTAAATCTTTGTGCAAATTAGGATTTAAAATTGTTTTTATTTTCTTTGCATTGTTCATATTGTTATAATCTATCCACTCAAATTCATTCACTGTTTCTCCAATTTATTTGCTTCTTCATTTAACCAATCAACACATCTATTAGCCCATTTACGAATTTTATAAAGATCATCATCGTTATATGGACCTAATTCTGATTTATAAATAAAATCACCGTTGATTAGATAATCAACAATTTTGAGTATGTCTGCTTTATTTATTTCACTCATCTTTATCCCATCTAATATCTATAGTTTCTTCATTTGTTAATTCATCATAATGAGGTTCATCAAAATAATCTTTAACAAACATAGCGTTTTCATTTATCCATGTACCTTGTTCATTAATGCTTAATTCTTCCCAATCATTAGGAAGTTCTTTTGTTAACCAATATTCAATATTTCTTTCAATACACATAAGTCTGGATTCATAATTTTCTACAAAAACTTTTCTACCTTTATTTTTTTTCATCTTGGTACTCTTTATTTATTTCTTTCCAATAAACATCTAATTCATCCCAATCTGCTTCAGATGTATCTATACCATTAGAATGCATTTCGGCATATTTTAAAAGAATATCTGCGTATTCATCTGTACAATTGAGTCCATGTTTTACCATATCTCTCCAGTATTGTGGGTATGCGTATGTCATATCACTCTCCTTGTTTTTGTATTTCTAAAACTAATTCTGATATAGAATTGCTTATTTGTTCACAAGCAAAATCTCTACCGTGATCATCCATTTTATTAACAATGAATTCCCAATCACTATTGTCTATTGTTAGACTATGCATATCTTCAAATAAAGATTTATCCCACCAGTCAATAACAATTGATTCATTTGGGTCTAAATAATCTTGTAGCATTTTTATTGCATCTTTTACTTTTGTCATACAATAACCTCAAAAGCTTTTTGTTCTTTAAGTAAAGAAACAACTTTTGACCAGCTTTTATTATCTTTAACAACCAGCTCGTCAAGGTCTTTTTCTAACTTTTCGCCCAAACCAATCGCTGTTAATTCTTTTATGTAATCAACAAACTCTTGTTTATTTGTTTCAAAATGCCTAGTCTTGCCGGCAATTGGATTTCTAACATAAACAAAATTTCCATCAACACATGGTATTAATAGGCTGTAATTGCTATTAATTGCAGCTTGAATTGTTAATTGCAATTCTGTTTTTGCATCTTTCTTTTCTACAAACTTCTTTGGTGCTTTCTTACTTGCCATAATTTAATCCTCATCTTCTTTGTTAATTTGAACATCTATAATTGAGTTTTTTATAACTATTCCTTGCTGCGCTGTCATATCTGGAATAAATTCCATTAATTTCTCTATCGCTTCTAATTCCAGAAAGTCATTATCATCTTCTTCTGTTTCCCAGGTATTTATATATACTGTATGGTAATCAAAAGAAATATGTGCTGAAACTAATGCCATTGCTTTCTCCTTTTAATTATTTGCTAAAAAATAAATCATTGCGATTGTAAATAACACTACAAGTAAAATTCTAAACGCCATTTTTATCCTCCTCTGATTTATTAAGTTCAATTATTTTTTTATAAAACTTTAAAATCAAACTATCTGTTAAAGGTAAAAATTTACCGTCATCGCAATATTCTGATCTATATTGTTTTATATCTGGGTCATATACTGGATTGCTATTCATAAATAAACTTTCAGCTTCAACATTATGAAACCAATTATTATCTTCTGTATCAAAGCCAAGAATATAGTTATATATCATTTTCGCCCCAATGCTCTAAGTTCTTTAATTATTTCTTTTGAAACAAAATCATTAGCTAATCTGCGAATATCATAGTAAGCGCTTTCCCCTAGCAATTCTTGTTTGTATCTATTGCCGGTTTTATTATTTAAAATTTCATATTTTTGATATGCGCTTCTAAAATTTTCAACAGATAAGCCATTTGAATACTTAGCGTCTGCTTCATAAAAAACAATTTCTAAATCTAATAACGGATAATCATTAGTCCAGTTATATTGTTTAATTTCTACTTCGCGCCAATCGCTTACTCTTGGAAATATATTTGGTTTAGATCTCACGAAAAAACTCCATTAGTTTTTTATTATCTTCTTCCAACAACTCTTCCCGATGAAAAAGTTGTTTTTCTAGAATTTCTAATTGCCATTCCCATTCATCAACTTCATACTCATCATGAACACTTTGCAAACTAAGTAACATATCTTTATTAATAACCCAATTAGGAAGAGATTTTTTTACTGCTTCTATTACCAATGGGTCATCTCCGTTATGAAACTCTAAGCCATAATTATAAAATTGATCTTCAATTAAGCAACCAATAGCGCAGCTTAATTCAAAAGAATTTCTGTAAAAACAACTTGTAGATGATGATGATTTTTGTCCTTGCGTTATAAGATGTTGTTTTACAAATTCAAAAACACCTTCGTCTGTTGTTAACATTTCTTTTGCTTTCACGAATACTCCTTTTCGTATGCTTTTGCTCCATTAGCATTATAATAATTTTGTCTTTCTAATCTTGCTGCATTTAAATCATATTCTTTATTTTCCAACAAAGACCATATTTCATCTATACATTCACCATCAGTCATTAATTCACCCGGATGCGTTAATGCATTTATAATTTTTTCTATAAGGTATTCGTAATCAATCATTCTCATTTCCTTAGTAGTAATGTTTCTCATTGATTTATCCCTTCATTAGATATAAAAAATTCTCTGATTTCTTCTAAATAACTATACATAAGATCGTAATCCCCCATAGGTAAAGGAATATTTAAAGTTTCTAATTCTTGAAAAACGCAATGAACATAATTTATTTTTTCTTCTTTATTCATTTCATTCCTTCTAATGCTAATGTTTTTATTAATGTTAATATTTGTAATAACTCTCGCCTATCAACATCTATAGCTTTTGCTCTATGAGCAAGAAAAGCTATTTCACCTAAACGATCATTAATTTCTATTTGTTTAATTTTCTTGGAATTAACTTTCACAAATATACTTTTTCTTCAAATTGGACTTCAAGTTTTCTAAGCTTAGATGTCAATGTAGAAACATTATATTTAGTATCTTTGTTGTTTCGTAGCATAATCTTAACCCATTCTGAACGGGAACGATTAGTTGAATTTGTAGCTAAACCTAAATATTGAGTTAATAGTTTTGGTTCAACCGGGACTTTTACCAATTCATTACCTTCCCATTTTTCCCAAATATTTACATTATTAATTTCTTCAGCTACAATCAATCTTGCATACCACTCAGAAACATTTTTATATGTAATTTCGTTTAATGAAATCATCATACTGGCGAATATCAATTGTTTAAGATCGGCTTTAACATCTGTATATGTGCCGCCCATACCATTATATTCTTGATATGCTAAATCAAAATTATCTTTGAATTGTGCTATTCTACCTAAATTATAATTTAATGACATTACTCTTCTCCTTTATAGCCGTTGATATTGTTTGTTAATTGATCTACCCATTTCAAAATATGTAATTCCATACTTTGAAAATCTTGTTCAAAAGGATATGAATTATGCATTGTTAGATTGTCTAAAATTTCATTACAACAAATCCAAATCTCTGCTAATTCCATAGTCGCTTCTTTGAACTTTTCAAGTGCTGACAAAAACAAATATTTTTCTTTATCAAATATAAGTTCTTCTAAATTAGAAGCATCTTCATATTGCCCATTACTTGTTGCAATATTTCGTTGAATTTCTAATTCTGTTATTTGCTTTTCTAACAATTTTCTAAACTGTGTTTTTGTATCTATATTTATTACTTCGTTTTTTTGTTTATTTACAATAAACATTAATCCTCCCAATCGTGAGCGTAATTTGTTCTCTTACCTGATCGTGTTAATTTTTTCATATATATACTCGCAACAATAAAAGGTACTTGTTTGCCAATATTGGTTATCATATAACCATTATTATTTTGTTTAATAAAACCATTTTTTTTCATTGTATTTAAAGTTTTTAACAAATTATCTCTCCGAGAAATTTTGTGAGGAAAAAATTTCATAATTTCATCAGCAGTAACTGTTGAATCACCCATTCTATTTTTCATTGACATGTATTTTAAAATAGAATTTACAATTCCAGAATATGAAATTTTTGTTTTAGCAACAATTTCAATTGGATTCATGATTGTTTTTTCTTATAAACTATTTTATTAGCAGCATCATTAGCCCATCTTAAAGCATCACTTTCACAAGTTTCTTTGGTGAAGAATTTTTTAACAGTCTTTTTTGTTACTTCATCAAACACAATTGCTTGGCTTGCTAAGTCTTTGTTGTGATTATAGATTTTTACAGTAACGCATTGATTATCCCAAGTATCAGTTTTTTGATAATCATATACTAAAGTCCAATCTTCATTTAATTTTCTTGACATTGCTTGTCTCCTGTTTGTTTGTTTTTTGTTGTTTGTGGTTATAGTTCTTAATGATTATTTGATTGATTTTAGTAGGCACTAAACGCAAGACATTAATTAAACACAACGAGTAGTTTAAACTTAATATTTATAGATTATACCAAGCAGTCTATAAATACATATCTCGCTTACACAGAAAGGGTTAGAGTGTTAGTCTAATGCCTACTAAACTTTTTAATTTATTGATTTTCTAAATCAAATTGATTTTGATAAATTTCAATATAATCAATAATATTGTTTATATCTAAATCATCTAATCCAATTTCTTCACCGTCAGAATCAATTTTAGAAAACACAACATCACCACAAATGTAATCATCAAATTGTCTTCTGCTTTTAACATACCAAGTAGCCAAATTATTTATTGGCAATTTTTTTATTTTTCCTTCTTCATTGCAATACATTGTGATATTTTCAGTTACAGAAATACCTTCAATATATCCACCAACTGTTGATTGAAAAAAACTTAAATTGTTTTTGTCTTGATCAACAATTTCCCAATGTTCATTTGATTTTATTATTATTGTTTTCATGTTTTAATTTCTTTCTTTACTCGTAAGTTATTGTTGCATATTTTGTATGCATTTTTTCACCATCAAAATACCATTGCCATATTTCACCATCTTCACCACGCCAATTTATATAACTATCTTTATCAATAAATGGAGCCATTGCTTCAAAGAAAAGTTCTTCTTGACCTGTTTTACTAGAATAAGTTAAACCAATTAAATCACCATTTTCGTTATAAATTATATTTTCAAACCCAAGTGAATGTAATATATCTTCCATATTTTTACATACATCTGGATAATTAGCTTCCATCCAACTAAACCATTTAGCTGGATGATAATTTAATTCTTTAGGCCTTGGATCATTTGAAGTAATACCAGTAGTGTTCCAACCACCACCTCTTTTAACATCATCATTATCATTTATTTTACACATTGCTTTATAACAATTATCAAATTGTTCTTTTTTAATTGTTATTTCTCGCTCTGCTGTATCTACATAGTATCCCATTGGATACTCCTTTCTATTTGTTTATTTAAACGCCCAGGGTTTAGCGCCATCAATATCGTAAAGATATTTAGCTACTTTTAAGTTACAATCAACTTCAAACAAACCATCTAAACTAGTTCCACAAATTTGCTTAGTTAATGATTTCCAACAACTATTAATCTGAACTAAACCGCGATCAATAGACCCATTTTTATTTAAAGTCCATATCACATTACCGGCTTTATCATATTTAGCATTAACAGCTTTTTCGTCACAACCACTTTCTCTCCAAGCAATATATGAAAAAAGCTCAACAGGTAATCCAAATTCAATGAATTTGTATTCCCATTGAGGGCATCTTTTGTTTAAATCTTTGGGGATTTGTTGTTTTATTGTTTTAGGTATTACTATTTCTTCTGCCGCTTTAACAGCTTTATCAATAACATCTAGTTTTGCTAAAGGTTGCATAGCAACATAATTTATTTTTACATTTGGAATATTTTTGCTTCCATCAGCTAATGCTTTTGGATTACTAAAAACTATTAATAAACTTACATAAGCAATTGCAATAATATATCCGAGTGTTTTCTTATACATAT
>Ga0208974_1001042_pt1 | contig 11011 bp, 16 predicted proteins | sample GreLakmeER15MSRF_FD_187699 | JGI IMG/M metagenome (GOLD analysis project Ga0208974, IMG submission 187699) | Freshwater lentic microbial communities from great Laurentian Lakes, MI, USA - Great Lakes metaG ER15MSRF (SPAdes) | ecosystem: Environmental > Aquatic > Freshwater > Lake | place: Great...
AGGAAATGTTGATGGGAATGGAACTGATTTCACTATTCTAAAATCTTTCAAACTTGAAACAGATCCAAATCCAGTACCAAAAGATAAATCCAAAAAATTGTCGGACACCTCCTTTGTCGTAACTTGTACCAAACCTCCACTCCAATCACCTGGTTGATTCGCTGAAAACGATTTTGATACCATAATATTATCAATCAAGGATGTTGGTATAATATCGAATGAAAATGCCCGTCTATCAGGTTCCGTAGAAGGTAATGGAGTTTGGTTCAACAATGCCGAATTATATCTGTCAGCAAGTCCTCTAACCAAAACAAATTTATCATTCTGTATTGTAACACCACTAACTCGCTTCAACGCGTCTCCCAAATTTCTATCTGGTGTCTTTTTGATAAACTCTATCGATATTCCATCTGACACAACAATGTTGTTTCTGATTGTTTTCATCACCGAAATATCAGTTACTTTTTGAGCAGTTCCTCTCACGAGTACCTCATTTAACTCTGTATCAGTTTGTTCAAAAAAGATATCAAATATCGTAACGGTGGTTACAGTAATGGTGGTTACAAAATCTTTATATCCGATGTATGTTCCTTTTACATTATAAGTTCCTTCTTTTAATGTTATACTGTACTTAGCATTTTCATCTGAAATTGTTGTGAACTTATTACCATCAGTATCTTGAAATGTTACGTGTGCAAAGTAAATGTCTTCAGTTTTTGATTTTGTTGTCCCATTGATGGTTATTTCCTTTTGTTGTGAAAACAAGGTCAATGGAAATAGGAGTAAAAAAATTAGTGTCCTAATCATATATAATTTTTATCAACAATAATTAGGATGACCGTTCCGTTAATACCCAAAATGAATATTATTAAACGGCTATGTTCTTGTTAAGAGAAAAACTTTTGATAATTTTTGAATTACGTAAAATATTAGTATTTTTGTATTACATAAACATAAACCGATATGCACGAAAGATTAAAACGAATTATATTCAAAAAGTTAGACCAAGATTTGGGTCAGGCTGAAATCATTGTGGATGATAATAAATCCATTTGGTTTATCGATCGTGCAAATAAATATTGGTATTTGGAACTAAGAAGTTCAGGGACTCTATGGTGGAGATACACATTCTTCAATGACTTTTTTCCGTTGTTTGGTATGGTACGGGAAGAATATGAACCCGTTATAGCGGAATGGGTGGAAGAGGTACTCAAACACGGGGTGTCCTCAACAGAGTTTGAGAAAACAAGAGACTACTTGGAGGTGGAAGAGGTACTCAAACACGGAGTGTCTTCAACATTAAGTGGATTTCCCCTAATGGATGTAGGGGTGGAAGAGGTTCTCAAACGCGAGGTGTACTCAACACAATGCAATGTGGGATTGCAAGGAAGTCGTCCTGTAGAAGAAGTTCTCGAATCTAAAGCGTCCCCAACAACTGTCGACAATTTGTCGGCAGTTGTTACGATGAAAAAGGTTCTCTCACTCAAAGCTGGTGTCAGAGAATGCAAAATGAAAATCAAAAAAATTTTTAAAAAAATAATAACTTAAAATCCCTCGAATATTTGGGGGATTTTTTTTATATTTACAAAATGGATATAGCCAAAATATTACTTGCCACCCTGTTTATGACTTTAGGACAAATTGGGTCTTTTATGCAACTTCAAGGTTCAATCAAATATGGTTGGTCAGAAAAATACCTTTGGTTACTTTTGTTATCAGGTATTCCAATTAGTTGGCTATACATCAAATCCGTAAATCTTTACGTACAAGGATTTGGAGGTCAGATTTGGCCTAGTCGATTAATTGGATTTGCCTTAGGTGTCGTTATATTCACAATTTTATCTTCTCTATTGTTTCAAGAAAATATGAACCTTAAAACAATAATTTCTTTAATTTTGGCGTTCACAATTGTTGCAGTACAAGTATTTTGGAAATAAAAATCTAATAAAATGAAAGTAATATTCTTAGACAATGATGGGGTAATATGTCTCAGTACCAACTGGGGTTCCCGACATAAAAAACAAAAAAAATTGGGTAAAACCCCAACTTTCGATATTAATAATCAATTGCCAGTTGAATATCGCTTTGATAATTTTGATATCAAATCAATCAAAATACTTAACGAAATATTAGAAATTACGGGAGCCGAAATCGTTGTGAGTTCCGATTGGAGATATCATGCAAATTTGGAAGAGTTGGGAGAATATTATACTTCACAAGGTATAAATAAAAAACCTATCGGAGTTACAGATATGTTCAAAGATATTTTTCCTCAAGAATGGTCATCATTAAGGTTCCGTGCAGATGTTGAATTAGAAAGAAGTATGGAAATACTACATTGGTTAGAGAATCATCCTGAAGTGACACATTGGGTTGCAGTTGATGATTTAAACATGAGTGTTGAATACTTGAGAGATAGATTTTCTGCCCTTGATGGTTCAGATAAAAAACCTGGTTTATCCAATTTCGTTTTGACTTCGGAATGGACAGAAGGAATTAAACAAAGTGGAATTAAACAAAAAATAATAAAATATTTATAATGCTAGTTAACATAAAAAAAATATTGGAAGAAGAAGGTGAAGTTCGTAAGTTTGGTGGAGTTGCTCCCGAAGGTTTTGTTTTAGTTCACGAAAAGACACTAGAAAAACTTAAAGATTTTGATACTTGGAAAATGTGGAAACATAACCAAATTACTATAAAAGAATTAAATAAAACGAACTTTGATAATAGTTAATAATATACTATTATCTAAACAAAATTTAACATATATCAAATGACAGTTTCACCGAAAAGACACTTAGCAAAAACCATATCATATCGTATTTTGAGTACGAGCATTGGATTTATCACTATGTGGTTAGTAACAGGATCAATAACAATAGGAGCAGCCTTCGGTTTAATCGAATTAGTATGGAAACCAATTCAGTACTATATTCACGAAAGAATATGGTATAGATACATAAAATTCGGTGTTACAAAAGTAGAGGAACCGATTAAACCTGATTTACGTATTATGGATACGATGTCAACTGGAGTTTCGGAAACTGTAACAACTACGGGACCAAAAAGATTAGTTTATACAAAGAAGGCCGGATAACTCGGTCTTTTTTTGTTTTTAATATTAAACATTTGGAAAATTATTATAAAAAAAAACCCACCTTTCGGTGGGTTCTTTTTTTTTTGGTTAAGTTGAATTACTTCACTGCTTCACCTCGAGGGGCTTCGGTCTCTACGATCTCTGCTCCACCACCAACAACTTCTGTTCCTTCAACTACAGTTGTGTCGACAACTACTTCTGTTGAATCAGTTGCAACTGTTTCAACTGCTTTACCTCCACAAGATGCAAGAATCATGGTAGAAAGGATTGTGAATACTACTAAAATTTTTTTCATTTTTTTTTGTTTTTTGTTTTTTATTTAATTTACGAACTATAAATATATGAAATTTCTACGGAGTAGTCAAATTTTTTAGTTTTTTTTCAAAAACTTTTTTTAACTTAAAAATTGTAAAAAGTAATATGATAGTTTATATCCAGCAAATGCACCAAGAGTGGAGGGTATCGGAAATACAATTAATTTACCCAAATCTGTTACATATTTAGGCCTATTAACAATTTTACCCATAAAGAAATAATAAGTCAAATAACCTATTAGAACCGCCAAATCAGTTTTAGTTGCGATGAAAACAACTAAGGTAGATGCAAGGAATCCAAAGATGAAATTGTCTCGGACACCCTCCCAAATTTCGTATTTTGTTGCCTCATTATATTCCTTTACAATCTTTTCAAGTTTTACCTTGTTTTTATTTTTTTTAATTTCCATGTTGGAATAGGTGGACTCGAACCACCAACCTTTCGCGTATCAGGCGAATGCTCTAACCAGTTGAGCTATATTCCAATAATGCAGAGAGTATTGGATTCGAACCAATGCATCCCTTTCGAGATGACAGATTAGCAATCTGCTCCTTTAACCACTCAGGCAACTCTCTATTGTTATCCTACAAGGATTCGAACCTCGACCAAGAGAACCAAAATCTCTTGTGCTACCGTTACACCATAGGATAGTTCAGACAGACCTTAGGAGACGTATTATTCTCTTCATTATCCTTGTACTTTAACACCGTGGGAAGCGTGTGTCTGTCTTGTGGGAACGATAGGACTCGAACCTATGAACTCCGAAGAGAGGAGATTTACAGTCTCCGGCAATTGCCTCTATGCGACGTTCCCAAAATAAGGAAAGGAGAAGATGGTTCCGTGGACATCTCCTTTTACGATTGGCATTACTACGATGATTCCAAACTCCAAATGTACCACCTCCATCATCAGGTTAACATACATTCCTTCCCCAATCAACCTTTAGCACAGGAGGAGAGAATCGAACTCCCGACAACTGGTTTTGGAGACCAGTACTCTTCCATCTGAGCTACTCCTGTATTTACTTATTTAACAACCAAGATGAAGATTGGATTTTATCACCAAGTCCATCGATCAATTTAATCCCCAACCAATCACAAATAGGTGTCTCAGGGATGCTATTATTTGTTTGGTCTCCACCATTAGCAAATAGGAATTCGTCGTCTCTATCCCCAAAAGAATGGATCAATTCGATTGTCTTACACACAGTTCGATCTGTGTCAACTGAAAGAAATACTCTATCAACCATTTTAAGGTTTTGGATGATGAACATTCTTTCATCTTCATCTTGGAATTCTTTACTACCTTTCAACTCTCTCTGTTTGTCGTTATTAACAATAACATAGAGTTTGTCACCATGTTCTTTGGACTTATTGAAATATTCAATATGTCCCTTATGAACAGGATTAAAATAACCGCTTACAATTACAATTTTCATATTTTAATTAATTAAATGAGGTCAGAATCGGATTCGAACCGATGGATACTTGTTTTGCAGACAAGCCCCTTAAGCCACTTGGGTATCTGACCATTGATAAGGTGTCAGGACGGGTTTCTAACCCGCTCCTCAGTTAACTACTGTGTGCTGCCATTTACACCACCTGACTAAATTTAGATTTCTAAAACTCATCCTCGAAAGGGTAAAGAAACTCCATCTTATTTGTTTTTTGCGTAGTCAGGACAGGATTCGAACCTGTATGCATTGTTAAGGCAATGCTTTTTTAAATTTTCCAGCGTCCACTACAAGTTCCCTTAACTTTGTAGCGACCACTTTCGTCTCTCATTTAGCGTCTACCAATTCCGCCACCTGACCATGTTGAGGATGAGAAGTCCTCTGTGTTGTAGTGCACGATTATGTTTTCCATAATTCAAGTAATGCCACTCATCTTTATGTCTCCTTTCTCAAGGGTACAACACGTTGTAATAGAGTGGGTCTATTCCCCACAGTCAACAGAACTTGAAACTTACCTACGAGAGAGAGGTATTCTGTGTGATCGTTCCCATTGCCTAAACAGTGTCTAGTATGCCTTCGGTTGCCTCTCGTGTCAGTAGTCAGGACAGGATTCGAACCTGTATGCCATTTGTGGGTTTCTCTTCCATTTACTGTTGCAACAGTACCACAAGCGTTTTGCCACTCCTGTATGATGTCCGCTAACGTCTATCATACAATATCAACCTTGCGAGTTAATGTGTGCGTCTACCAATTCCGCCACCTGACTATATTCTATTCAATATGTGAAAATATATTTCCTAAAAAAGTAACTTCGTCCCATCCATTCATTTTATCATCGTGGATTAATTTAGTTAAATCTTCCTGAGGGTATTCATATTCTCTTGTCATATCTTCTGCGTAATAATGCCATCTATCGTTAAAATAAATGAATTTTGAAATACCATTAACTGTCTGACCAACATCATAAACATCACCATTGAACAATTTCATCATAACTTTTAATTTTTAGTAGTCAGGACAGGATTCGAACCTGTGATAGACGATCCTTAGAGTCCGCTATCATGGCAGCCAATTCCGCCACCTGACTAATGTTTTTAGTTACTTTATCAACACTTCTCCAAGAACCACCTCGGCCAGTTTATATCAATTTCACTTAGGTTACGTCATGATTCTGCTGGTTAAGCGTCCTCAATCTAAACCTGTTTGTACTCCGTACGGGACTCGAACCCGTAAGCTTCCCCGTGAAAGGGGGATGTCCTAACCAATTAGACGAACGGAGCTTGTGAGGGGAGGGAGAATTACGATATCTCGACCTATTGATTAACAGTCAATTGCTCTGCCTCTGAGCTACCACCCCTTCTGTCTTACAAAGATACTACAATATTTCAAAGAACAAAAACATGTCATAAAAAAACCCCAAACTTTTTTTAAGAGTTCGGGGTCTAAAAATTTAATTTAACTTAAATTAAAAAATTACTTTCTATGACATCCGAACTACAGGGCAAATACCTTCATACCAACAATTCTCTTGTTGAATATTACTGTTAATATGTTGACCTGTAGTTCTCATTGTATTGATAAGTACTTCTAATGTATGAAATATTTTTATTTTGTCAAATGTTTTTTGTATCCCCGACACGATTCGAACGTGTGACCTACGCATTAGAAGTGCGTGGCTCTATCCAGCTGAGCTACGGAGACAAATACTACAAAGTATCAATTTTTTTCGCAACTTCTTCGGCCTCAGCCATAAGTTTGTCAGATGCGGTTCTATTTGTATGTGATAATTTATACGCCTCAGACATTAGTTTGGCGTAGGTTTCTTGTAGTTTTTCTTTTTCTGTTTTCTTCTTAAATAATCCGAACATAATATGTGAATAACACTATCGTCTTTGAAAGTTTTTTATTTAATCTTTATGCCTTGCGGCGTTCAATTTACTTTCAAGTTTATCAAGTCGTGAATCGATTGTACGATAAATATCGTCAACAATTCTATCACGATCTCTCATTTGATTTTCAATTTCTCTTGCAAGAAACTGTTCTATTTGTTTAATTTCTTCCTTCTGTTTATTCACTCTAACAAAAGCAATAATCGCAACCACTGCCACAGCAATGACCACAACTATAGACATTCCTAAAATAAATGATATTAAATCCATATGATTTTCTCCTTTATTCCAAAGAACGATAGTGTTTGTATCAGGAGAGGGAATCGAACCCTCACGGCCAAAGCCACAAGATTTTAAGTCTTGCGTGTCTACCTGTTTCACCACCCCGACATTATTTAACAAATATAATGAAAGTTTCAGATACTTTCAACCCGATGTTTCATAATTTCACAATACTTCTCATCGATTTCATAACTAATAGAATTGAATCCCAACTCTTGAGCAACCTTACTAGTTGTTCCACTTCCACCGAATACATCAATAATTGTTTGATTTGGTTGTGCGGTTGTTAAGATAATTCTTCGAATTAGTTCCTCAGGAATTTGACAAGGGTGCTCGGTCTTTTCTTTGCTGACATTCTTGACTTGGTTGATTTCCCACCAATCATAAAGTTTGGCGCCAGTCTTTCCTTCAGCAATTCTTTTTTGAATACGTTTGTCTTTGAGATTTTTATATTCCTGTCTGACTTTCCTAAAGTCAGGTTTACAACCCCACCATGATATCAATCGACTTTGTTTTCCTGTGTTGGAGTTATACACCCAACAAACAACCTGTTCACATTTGGCGTTGATTGCCTTTGGTAACAAGTTGATTGTTTCTTCGGGGTAATGAATAATGACACAAGGAGTTGGAATTTTGGATAATAACTCAATATAATCCTGTTCGCTTAGTTTGTCTTTGTATTCGTTGTAAGAATACTCTTGATTATAAGGTGGGTCGGTTATTGTTAATCCTGTTGGTATGTCGCAGTTTCTAAAATCTTCGTTAATAATTGTTGTTTCCACCATAAATTTAATAAATCATTCTAAAATTCTTCTTCCCACAGTGTGTTGGATCTAGACTCTTCAATGTTGTATGCGTGTGATAATATAACTGTTTTTTCATTAAAATCAAATTGGAATTCACCTTGAGATCCTTCATTTATTTCCCAACCTCCGAAGTTTTCTTCCAATTGTTGATAACACCATTCTTCTACTTCGGTTGGTACAGGTTCTCCATTCTCAAAATTCGATTCGATATATCCACTATCTCCCCCTCCATTATACTTCAAGACCAAATAATTGTCTTCAGGAATTTCGATATCATCGAAAACTCCTTTTTCTTCCCACTCTTCAATCATATCATCGTATTCGACACCTTGTGTATCTCCCTCAATTTGATAACTATACATGTGTGTTAAGGAGATTTCTTTTTTAACACTATCAATCGTTATTTCGAATCCTTGATAAACGATGTTAGCATCATTAGGTAATTCATCGTATAATCCTTCATCATCAACATAACTGATAATTTTTTTCAATATTGGTACAAGGCCGTCTGGAACTTCTGCGTTATAATTATTTTCAAAATGGGTTGGAAAATAATTTTCACTATATGAAATTTCTTCGTCGTCTGGTTCCATTTCAAATGTAATTTCTCCATAGGTCATTCCCATCGATCTAAGAAACCTTGAAACTTTACCTAAATATTTTTTTTCTTCTGGTGTTAATATATTTTGTGACATACAAATAAATATCAGTCTTCGAATTCTAATTTAACGGTCTTCAACATCCACTGTGGTCTTTGACTGGTCGCAACATTATTAACCCATTCTTTTGCGGATGGAATGTAGTTGTTACAGTCTTCCTTTACATGTTGTTCTCCAACATAGCGAGTATAAACTGTCTTCCCATCTGAGTTTTTGAATTCGGTACCAAACCTTTTTTCCATTTCGAATATTCCTTCACTATGATGTCGAAACATTCTATGTAAGGAATCACCAAACCATGACTTGGTTTCGTCTAACCATTCATGTAAATGAATGTAGTCCTCAGGTTTTCCACCAAACTTTTTGGCGGATGATTTTGCATGTAAGTTTGGATGTGCCATTATGATTTTATTTGTGAAAAAGATTGTAACGTCTGTACGGTTTGTGTCCGAGGATAATCCTCCAGTTTCCATTTCATTCTTAGCGTCCGTTCCGTCATTCCTTAGAATCGTTACTATCTGTTTGTAAAAAAAACACCCTATGTGTATAGTACCCTCACTTCCAGTTCCCAATCGAGTCCCTTCGTCATAGTGTGTTTGCAGAGGAGGAGGGGTTCGAACCCCCGATACCTTTCAGTATAACGCTTTTCAAGAGCGCCGCGATCAACCACTCTGCCACTCCTCTAATTAAACCTAACATAATCAAATCGTCATTTGAATAGAGGTTAGGGGTGTGATTTTAGCTTATACCTTGGGCTATTCACTTATATCACGATACAACCTCTGTGTTGTTCTTACGGTTAACATCGAGGTACACGACTTACCCTGGGACGCTGTTCTTATGGGTAGCGTGGTAAGTACTGTTGGAGCTCCCACTCGGAATCGAACCAAGTTATCATGATTACAAGTCATGTGCATCGCCAGCAATGCTTTAGGAGCTTTCAATTAAATATCTGTGGAATTAGTTTGACTCACCTCTTAAATAAACATCATTTAGTGAGTTCATGACCTCCTAAATAAACATCATTTAATGAGTTGAATTTAATCCTCATTGCTGGGTCACTATAAGTACTATATACTCGATATTGTCCTTGTGGAATTACGTTTCCTGTATAATTAATAACATAAGACGACAGTGTGGTATTTGTATTTCTAATCATATATGTATTATTACCACTCGAAGCTACTCTGATATGTGTTTGTCTTCTTGTATCATTGTTCATCGCCGAAATTGGTATAAGTACCGTAACCCATCCCCAATCGTTAAACGTCCCTTTAGGTATTTTAACTGTTGTAAAGTTATACGCTTTCTTTTGGTTATTATAAGAATCCACATCCCCACTTACTTGAGGCACGTCAGCGACAATAACTTTTAAATGACTATCCTTATTCCAAAAAGGAATACTATAATAGTTATTTAAATCTCTAAAATTAGAACTTGTAATAGGACTCACAAAAAAAGAAAGAAATCTTGTTCCAGTTGATAATGGGTTTCTTGGGGTTGATTGTAAATATTCAACCACTTTTCTTGGTGTACCGTTAATTCGAGTCTCAATAAAAACGTAAGCCTTGAAATTTGTTTCAGTACTAGTTCTAGCATTTTGAGTTGACGTAGTAGTTGACTGTGGTATGGATTGTTCAATCAACTCTTTTGGTTGAATGTTTACACCATTAATTTCTTCTTTAGAACAAGAAATTAAAAATACGGATAGGGTTACAACTGATAGGATTAATTTTTTGATTTTCATTGTAGTTTGTTTTAGTTTAATTGTTTGTGGGCCTGGTAGGAATCGAACCTACTACCTTCACATTATGAGTGTGCCGCTCTAACCTAGTGAGCTACAGGCCCGAAGTATCGTAAATATTAACTATGTTGTTCCTTTAAATCAACATGACAAAGGTAATAAAATTTTTCATTCACAACAACTTTCGTTTCTAAAAAAAATAAATTACTTTTGTTGAAATATTTGATAAATGAGTAGAGTATTAGTTTTGAATTCTGACTACACACCTTTGAACGTGACAAGTGTTCAGAGAGGATTTGTGTTGGTCACCAAAGGTAAGGCAGAGGTTGTAAGATCTGGGGAAAATCCAATCATTACTGGGTATAACAAATACGTACGACCAGTGATTATACGTCTACTGAAATATATCAGACATAGAACAAGATTGAACAAACCAAACCGAAGTCGAATTTATAAAAGAGACGGATATGAGTGTGTTTATTGTGGGTCAAAAAAGAATCTAACCTTAGACCACGTATTACCAAAATCAAGAGGTGGTTCAAATGAATGGACGAACTTGGTGACTTGTTGTTCCAAATGTAATCGACAGAAGGATAATAAGACCCCTGAGGAGGCCAAAATGTCTATGAACAAGTCAGCATATGAACCACCTATAATGTACGATGACGTGGTCTTATTAAACGTTTGGACGGAATTTCAAAAATCTTTTGTATAAAATAAAAATTGTATTAACTTTGTAAAAAATAAAACAGATATGAACATTGGA
>Ga0208974_1001043_pt1 | contig 11007 bp, 10 predicted proteins | sample GreLakmeER15MSRF_FD_187699 | JGI IMG/M metagenome (GOLD analysis project Ga0208974, IMG submission 187699) | Freshwater lentic microbial communities from great Laurentian Lakes, MI, USA - Great Lakes metaG ER15MSRF (SPAdes) | ecosystem: Environmental > Aquatic > Freshwater > Lake | place: Great...
CGGGCCGCCGTAGATCCGAAGGGCATCGTTGCCGGCGACCTTGGCGATCTCGATGGCGGGCGCGGACACGTTGGCGTCGACGATGTGCAGCCGCGCCGTCGGGGCCGTGGTGGCAATGCCGATGCGCTCGCTGACGGCCACGGCGCCCTGGACGTGCAGCTTCTGTTGGGGATGGCGCGTACCAATGCCGACATTGCGCAAGCCACGTATGTAGGGGGCCCGATAGGCCGCAGGCAGGAAGGACTCGTCGATCTGGTTCAGGCCATTGAGGTAGGCGACGTTGCTCGGCAAGAAGGTCGCGGACACGCGGTCGTCAATGGCACTCAGGACGGCGACGCCGCTCAGAAGGGAGGCGTCCATGGTGCCGTGGACGCGAAGGTCGCCAAAGACCTCGAGGTTCGAGCTGAGGCGTGCACCGCCGACCACATCGAGGGCCACGCCGTCGCGAACAAGGGCGGTCCCGATGCCGACACTGGTCAGCGCATTCTTTCGTTGAATACGCAAGAGTTCGGTGCTATGGGTGCTGTCGAAGCCCGAGTAGAAGGCGTGCACGGCGTTCTCTGTGGGCACTTGGTAGTTGAGAATGGCATCGGTGTAGCCGACGCCCGCAAACTGGTGACTGTAGCGAGTGTTGAGGTCCGAAAGGACCACGAGCTTCCGACTGCTTTGGGTGGTCGTGAGCTGAGCGGCCGAGAGTGAGCCGGCGCCGAGATCGAACCGCACGAGGTTGGGCGCTCCGGCATACGTGCCCGAGGAGGTCGTGGTGCCGTCGAGGCCGTTCGTGGCCGCGGGGCCGCCGTCCATGAAGAGGGTGGCGAGGCGCTCCTCATTGCTGGTCCACTGCTTGCGACTGAAGGCAAAGGCTTGGTTGCTGGCCGAGAAGATGAGCAAGGGCGCGGCCGTATTGGGTGCGACCTCGCTGCTGGCAAACACGATGCGCGTCTCGTTGCAACTGCTGTCGAGCACGAGCACGTTGCATGTTTGGCCAAAGATGTAGGTGCGAGTCTGGAGCTGCCTCTCTATGTCATTGGGCGGCGACTGACTGGGCAAGAGACCCACCATTCCCGATTTAGCAAACCAAAGCAAAACGCTACCCAAGGGGCCGGTTTATTTGCCACCCTACTTTACTCGAGGCGTGGGTAAATCGCAAGCAAACCAATGGACTGCTCAGAAGCTAGCACCCACCTCTGTTACATCCTTCATAACCAGCGTGACCAGACCTACAACGGCTACACGTGCAATCCGCAAAGGCGTATCCGGCAGCACAACTCGGTCATCAAGGGCGGTGCACGCTTTACGTCAGGCAAAGGGCCGTGGACGTACTTGGCCATCATCACATGTGCCGACGAGGCCGCCTTTACGTACAAGCGTGCACTGTCCCTCGAATGGCACATCAAGTACCCGACCAATAAGCGACCGAGGCCACGGATCTACAACGGCGCCGCCGGGCGTCTTGCGTCCTTGGAGCTGGCCTTGGGCAATCCGAAATTCGCGGACTTGACCTTCATCGTGTACGTCCAAGACGAGTACCTTGCGCTCGTGCCCGAGTCTGTTCATGCTCGACCTATGTCCGAGTTCACGTTTCCGAGCTAGTGATTGAAAAATAAGTGGGTACATAAGCTAAGCATACAAAAGGTCCGCTTGGATGACGTAGTGCCCATAGGCATAGATGGCCACGAAGGAAGCCATGAAGACCGCCGTCATTGTGAAGCAATGCGATTCGCTGCGTGCTTCGCTCTCGACGCTGCGATTGCTGTAGTCTGCCTTGTCGGCTGTGTCCTCGGTAGCGCTCTCGTTTGCATCAGTCTCGGTGTCCGCATCAATGTCCGTGTCCACACCCGGAATCGAATGTGAAGCAACGATCGGTCGCAACGACCCCTTCAAGGGTATGTGGTACTTGGGCGGCAATAGGCTCGCTTGTAAGTTGCCCACCGTATCGCCGTAATGCTTCGCCACATCCTCGATGGAGCTATGCATGATCTGCTGCAACAGGATCTTAGAAAAGGCACCGTTGACGGCCGCCTGCGTGCGCTTTAGGGCCGCACTAATCACATCGATCGGCTGCCCCGCGCACGCCAGCCGGTGTAGCTTCTTGAGCTCTTTTACGGACCAGGCGACCGACTTCGAGGGGGTGCGTGGATTCACTGAGGCGACCGACTCGTTCACGCACTCGTTTTCCTCTTCCTCCGGCAACTCCTTCGGCTCACTCGGCGCGCCTACGTCCATGTGATCGCTTGTGCCGCTGCGCTTCTTACATCGTCATATGAGCTACTTCTTTAAGCCCGTTTGGCCTTGGGTTTCTTGGACCCCTTCCCCTTGGCACCCCCAACAAAGCCCGTGCCCTCAATGGGCGGAGTGATCTGACTCTTGATATCTTGGGGCAGTGTCCTGGTGCTTATGCTCATGTTGGGGTCATCATGAATCGAAAACGGCGTGGCACCCCCCTTGCCAATCGCAAGGCTGTCGATGATGCGGGCGCTCAGCGGGTGGTTGTCCACGTTGGTGGCGTTCGGGTTCGCAATGATGCCGGTGACGTCAATTTGACCCGGGGCAAGGTCGCTGCCAAAAAGGCCGCCACCGTGCGTTGGCTTATGGTTGCCGCCGCTCTGGAGCTTGGCCAGCGCCTTCTCGAGGGGCTTCAGCGTCGCCATCATCGACCGGCGGTGCTTGGCCGACACACTGGTATCGGTGCAGAGCTTCTCAATGCGCTGGTGCGCGTCCTTGATCAGGTCCGCGGCAGTCTTCATTCTTCTGATTTGTCCCTTCTTGATGTTCTCTACCTGCGACTCCGAAAAAAAGGCTAGGCTAAGGCCAGCCTAAGGCATGGTGGACGGATTGCTCATACGGTTCGCCGGTACGACAAAGGCATCATAGGCCCACGGCTGCTTGAGCTCGAGACGCACGAAGTTACGAAGGACCGAGGTCATGGTGTCGGTGGCCTTGAACAAGCGCTCGATCGCCTCTTGGAGCCGCTCGAAGGGCTGTACGCCGTAGACGTGCTTGAGCTTGCGAGGCGTCACGAGGTAGAACGAGTACATGAGCTCGAGTGCGCGATCACGTTGATCGAAGAAGGACGGCACGCCCACGGTGTGCGGCAGGCGGCGGCCCAGGACATACATGTACGTCTTTTGCATCTGGTCGAGCGTGAGCATCAGCTCTTGGTAGCGGGCGCGATCAAACATGCGTACCACGCGTACGCTGTGCACAATGGCCTCGAGCTCTTTGTTCGTGCGAAGGTGACCGAAGCCTTTCTTAGGGTACTTGTGCACGTCGTACACGGGCCCCGCCTCGACCTTGGGCGCGAGCGGCTCTTTGGCCTCACGTGTAATCAATGCCTTTGCTTCCGTTTCGCTCTCTTTAGGCACCTTCGGCACATACACATAGTAGAAGTAATAGAATACCGCGAAGGCTATTAACATGAACGCAATAATGACGGACAGCGTGTGGGGTGCCGATTGTCGTAGCAGCCCGAAGAGGGCGAGCCCTCCGACGCCAAGCACAGCATAAATGGACATTGGCTGCCTTGCTGCGCTATCACCGTCCCTTAACATATATGTACAGTTTCTGCACGGTTTCTAAGCCGCCGAATCCATGAAGTACAGGAACAGCGCGATGAGCAGGATCCATATACCGACGTAAAGCCGGCGCTCGGGGGCCGTAAATGCGTACACAAGCTTGCGCCGGAAGCTAGAGCCGCTCATGTAGTGCCGGTCGGTTAGCGCCCGACTCACGTCGTTGAGCACGTCCACCGACGTCTGGAGCGTACGTCGCCCGACCTCTTTCAGGGGCAACTCGTGCAAAGGGGCGTTCGGCTGCTGCGACCACGGCCTGTGCTTCGGCACTTCGTTCATGTAGGTCTCGATCGACTCGACGACCTTCTTTTGCAAGGCGGGGTCGTCACCAATGACGGCGCGACCTGTAGACGACTCGAGCGTCTTATAGAGCTCTTCAACGGCTTTGGGATTGACAGTCATGGCTGTATTCTTAGAGTCACAACACTACTTTACAAAAATGAAAAAGTCGGGTCTACGTTTGTCTCAAGACACTCAAATCGTGTCCGTCATATCCACCTGCCCAATCATATGGCGGCGGCAGCAGTACCGAGTCAGCCCCAACTTGTCAAGAAGAACCCCCGTGTGCACCGGGTCAAAGTGTGACGCTCTCGTAATGGCCTCATTGGCGTCCCCATTCGCATTGGGCGCAACCGTCGCCGCCTTAAGCTTGGCCGACTCCGCAATGTACCAATCATACTTGTTCGCAAGCACCTTTGCACACGAGAAACAGCGGACCGGGATGATCATGGTTATTCGTCTGGTCTTTACCTAGTACTTTGGGCAGCCTCTCTACCTTATATCGCCCATTCTTTAAGTCCTTTTTTGGGGCTAGGGCACCCTACAGGCTGTCCTCGTCGCCATCCTCGTTCTCGCCCCGCCACGGCGCTACGTCCGGTGCATCCTCGGGCCGATCAGCATTTGCGTCCACGTCGGCATTCGCGTCACCGTATGCATCTGTGGACCCTTCAATGCCGCTAGCATCAACCTCGGGCCCTGCATCCTCGCCCAAGCCGCGGCCCCGAATGTTGATGATGCCGAGGCGGTTCATAGACGTCATGAGCTGGCGCATGTTGTCGTCGGTATTGTTCAGGCGGTTCAGCAGGTTTGCCTTTTGACGTTCGCGCAACTCTGAGATCTTGTTTTGCAGGGACACGGCCGTTTGGGCTGGTGTCGATGCCGCGTTCAGTATGACAGTCGCCGCGTCCGCCGAGTCCCGGTTGCGCACGTCGATCCACGACAGCATGAGGGCCCGAGCGAGGTCGAGGACCCGCTGCTCGTCTGCGTCCTCCAACGTGGCAGTACGTAGTTGTCGAAGGGCGGCAAGAGGCTCATGTGCCTCGGCTTCAGTTGCCAAAGCATGAGCCATGGTCACAATGCCTTCGAAGCGGCGCGATTGTAGGGCAGAGAACCACGTGGACGCCGTGGCCGTAGGCTGCCGTGTTGCGGCCGCAAGGGCTTCGAGTCGGGACAGAATGTAACGGGACGCATTGGCTTGAGCGGTCACTAGTTCTATCGGCAGCCATGGCCGCAGCTTGGCGAGCACATCGGCAAAGGTAGTCGTTGCTTTAGCTGCCACGTCTTGGTCAAGGTCAAGGGCCGCTTTCCGAGTGGCCTCCGATGCGATCGTTGGTTTACATAGGGCTACAGGCTTACTAGTATTTACATTTGCCTTACTGGTCGCAGTAGCCACGGTAGCCACGGTGGCCAAGGTCAACAACCCCGTACCAGCCCGACGTATGTGAAGGTCGCTGTGGTCCCACGCATGCATTTGTTTTTGAAGGGTCTTCAAGAGGCGGTTGCCGCTCCAGTCCGCATAGGCCCTGTAGCCCTCGTCGAGCGTCTGCTCGCAGCAGCCCGTACGTTGACGGCGGCGCGCAAACGTCTCGGAGGAGCGCGCCATGATCTGCGGCAGTTGGAGCAGCCCGGCCAGGTACCGGCTGACGGTGCCGTTGCCTTCCAAGAAGCCCTTAAGGTGAGCTTGCTCCTTTTTGAGTGCTTCACGTTGCGCCAAGAAGACAGGCTTGAGCGCCTCGAAGCCTTGCTGCAAGGCAGCCACGCGCTCGGGGTAGACGAGCTCGGCCATGGCACCGACCGCGACCACCGCGTTCTCGATGCCGCGCTCCAAGAAGGACGTCGACGTCTCCGGAGGGGCCGTTTGTTGAAACACACACAATAGGAACATGGCAACGCCGCGGCCCTTGGTTTGCGACATGGGCGGGCCGTGGTAGCCCCATAGGTGACCGCAAGCGGCCAGGGCCGGCGGCACGCTGTAATCGAGGAGCCGTCGGTCGATGAAGGTCTCTTGCAGCACGACGGTCCACGTGGCAAAGGCGCGCACCAGGGCGTCGTTGAGCGCGGCCGCGAACCGGGTTCGGACGTCGGCAAGCGCCCGCTTGGTCAGCGCTTGCGTGTCTTTGGACAGGTACTGATCGACGACGCTCGGGTCACGTATGAGCGCGCTTAGTTGAGAGGTCGATAGGTCACGTAGACCCTCCGGCATGAGCTCGGACAGAATGGCCACGGCCGACGTCCATTCCACATTGGCAATGCTGCGCTCTATGGCCTCCATGGGCAAGGGGAGCTGTGTGGCATCGGCCATGGCTTGTAGCATCGGACGTAGAAGGGTGGAGAGCATGGTGCCTTCGGTGCCTGCGGAATCGCCGCTAGTGCTAGTGCCCGCATTGCCCGTTGTCTCAGGTGCCCTCGGATCCACGGGCCTCAGCTGCAAGCCGGACCAATCCATAGCCTCTTCGCCCTCTTCAGTCGCTTCAGCAACAGCGTCGCGACTCAGCACCCCTGCAACGAGCGACCCCGTATACCCTTGAATGTCCGCCCCTGCCTCGGCTTCCTTCAGGTCCGTAAAGGGCGGGAAGTTGGCTTCGGCGTGCACGACCGTATGGAGCGCAGATGCGTGCGTCAACGCAAACTTGGTGCGCGCTACGTGGATCTTAGAACTGTCCTTGGACTCCTCTGCGTCTTTCTCTTCTTGTTCTTCCTTCGACTCTTCGGCATCAGCAGGCAGCAGATCGATCGCCGCTTCCAGAAAGGCCCGAGCGTCCTGACGTTCCTGTTGAATGCGCAAGTCCCGAAGGTCCGCAATCAGCTTGGCCATCGCATCGACGTTCGACGCCGCATCGGCAAAAAGGGCCGCCAAGTCACGCGTCTTGAACAACCCAAAGTCGATGGCCCTCACTTCTGACGCGGCATTTAGGGCTTCCAGTTTCTTGACCAGAGCACTGGCTTTCACGTTCTTTAGTTCAAAGGCTTCGAAGGCGGTGTAAGGGTCGGTCGTCAAGGCCACGGCGCTCAAAGGCAACGGCTTTACAGGGGCCACGCCGGCTCGGGCACGCCGCCTAACGTCGGTGATGTTGGTGTCTGCGTGCTGTGCAAGATGAGCGCCAATGTCCCCCATTTCGAAGACCGTGAGGTCGTCCCAGGCCAAGTCGCTGGCGGCGAGCCGGTGCTTCCAATCGTCGATGGTAAAGGCAGCGTTGGCAGCCGCGGCCGTTGTGGCCGCCAAGATCACGTCGGCAACGACGCCCTGGCGCCGCCGGAACTCATAGGCACGTGTGTGTGCACGCCACGACTGGGACTCGGCCAGCGTAAACCGCCTTGGGGGCCTGTTTGGTGCCTTGACGCCCAACATGGGAATCCGCATGTAGGAATGCATGCGGACGTCGGCGGCCGTGAGGCGCAGGCGGTCCTGTAGTATGCTGAAGACCTCGCGACTCCCGAGCTCGGCAATGGTGGGACCAAAGTAATCGGAAGACGTAACATTGGGTGTAACAGCATACGGCAACGACAAGCGCTCGAGCTCCTGAATGCGTTGTTGCACGGTCGGCAAGGCATTGGCAAGGGCCGCCGCTGTGACCCAAGCGGGAGGCATGGCCGTTGATGTTAGGCGCTCGAGGTCCAGTATGGGCGTGAGTGCCGGGGCAATCGAGGGCGGCACCCGACGGTCCACGACGTGCCGCCACAGCTTGGCGATTCCATGGGCCTTGCTGATCGACGGAAAGAGATCGTGGGCATAGTTCAACACTTGGTTGTCGTCGAGCCCTATAAACGATGGATCACGGTCGGCCATTTCGTCGATGGTCAGCAGCTCGCGGAGCGAGATTGGGGATAGGAGCTCTTCGGCTTCTGCGTCTTCGACATCTTCTGCATTTTCTGCATCTTCAGTGGCTTCAGCGGCTTCAGCGGCTTCAGCGTCTTCAGCGTCTTCTGCATCCTCAATGGGAGCGTCTTCGTCTTCAGCCTCCTCAACGTCTTCTTCCTCTTCTGCAGCTTCCTCTTCTGCAGCGTCCTCTTCTGCCTCGTCCGCGTCCTCGTCCTCTTCTGCTGCGTCCTCTTCTGCTGCGTCCTCGTCTCCAACGTCTTCTACGTCTTCTACCGCGTCCTCGTCTTCTACGTCATCAACGTCATCTTCGTCTCTTGGCATTGGGTTGGGCAACTGTACCTCTACAACCGCAGGCACCACTACCACAAAGTAACAAAAAGGAAGAGGCAAAGCTTAGTACTACTTACTCGAGGGGCGCAAAGTCGTTCCATTCGGCCTGCAGCGTCTCGAGCAGGGCCAGGATCTTTTGCATCTGGGCCTTGAGGATCTCGATCACACGGCCCTCGGCATCGCCGCCCTCGCCTACGGCTTCCATGTTCTTCACACATAGGCGTAGGACCATGCTGGGGTCGAGAGGGTGCGGGCAGTAGTAACCCACGTAGGTCACGTCGCTTTCCTTGCGAATGGTCTCGTTGAAAATGATCGACTGCAGCAAGTTGCCCAGGGTATCGTCTTCGTTCGCAAACACGAACTCGTAGCCAAGGTTGGTTGCCCCATTCGCATCACCCGGAGCACCCGCCACCGCCGGCGTTGCCATGAGCGTGGCCGCAACGGGGCGTATGTCCACACGCGGCGGCGTCAGCGTCAGGTTGTTGCGTACTTTGGCGATGAGGATCTCGAAGGCCTTGTTCACCAGGTAGCGCGGCGTCAGCGCACACTCGCTCTCGATGGCAAAGTGGATGTGCGTGGGGTCGCCGCGGCTGTCCTTGTAATAGGCGCGCTCCTTCTCCAGGATGCCGCTGACCTCGGAGGCGATGCGCGGGTCCTGGATGAAGTGGAAGCTGCACAGCGAGACGGGCGAGAAGCCGGCGTGGTCGCGACCGGTGCGCTTGACGGGCGTCGCGGTGAAGGCGAGGCGCTCGTTCTCACGTAGGCGCGTGATCAGGATCGGGTCGCCGGTCACCACGTCCACCGGAAAGAGCCGACGTGCGTGGCTGGCCGTGACGTCGTCGGCGCCCTTGAAGACGCGAACGTCGTGGCTCGTGACGTTGCGCTTTTGGCTCGGGCCCGTGGCGACGTCGAGCTCGAACCGCCATGCATTATCCGCGTTTGCATAATTCGCAGTTGCATCGACGTTTGCATCTTCTTCCTCTTGAAACGCATCCACCTCGGCCGCACTAAAGTGAATGGGGACCATGCCGATGCGCTGCTTCATGATCTCGTTGTGCAGAGGGCCGTTGTTCTCGTGAATGTCGATCGTCACGCCACTCGCGTCTCCGTCTTCGCCCTCGCCCATGAAGCCCGGAATCGGAATGTCCGTCAGCATCGTGCGACGCAGCGCATTCACGATGCCGAGGTCCATGTCCAGAATGTCCCACTCATGGCGCCGCGCCGGGTCGCTCGAGTCGTACGTGTAGTTCTGAAAGTGTGGCGTGGCCGTGGCGGTGTTCCTTTGTACCATGGCTCTTTTTGTGCTAGTAGCCTTGTTAGCTGCCTTCTCCTTAAGCTCGAGGCACTCTAAACAACGTCCTTTTTTTGTGCAGCGCGCGCGGCCAATCAAAAGGTTAAGTAATGTCGGGTGGAAGCAGTGAGGGGAGTCAAGGCTATGGCCGCAATGATCCTTTTCTTCAGCGAGCACTGTCCCCACTGTCGGATGCTGTTGGAGAGCGTGAAAAGGTACGATGGCAAGGGCCTGGTGCGGCTCTATAACCTGGACGTGCACCCGCGGCCGGCCCAAATAACGAGTGTCCCGTCGATGTTGCTGATGCCCAGCAAGCAACTGCTGCTAGGCAAGGCCGTCTTCGACTACCTACTGTTGCCGTCACGTGGGGTGCTGGTCAGTGGGACTGCGCCTGCAGCACCCGGTGGGGGCGGAGGCGGCGTGGGCGTAGCTCAGGCTCAAGCAGCATCCCAACAGCCGATCGAGCCCATCGGCTTTCAGCTGGACGCCGCCATGACGACACAAGCGTTCTCTTTCGTGCCGACGCGAGAGCAGCCACACGAAGATGCCATGGTGAATGATCGGGCATTGGGGTGGGGCGCGTTTGACAGCGGAGCCTTCGACGGCAGCAGTAGTGGTGGAGGCGGCTTCGAGCAGTACAGCAACACACCCGTGCGCAACGAGGCCACACGCCCGGCCGGTGCCACAACCTTGCCGTTCTCGGTCAACGCCGATACGCGGGAACAGAAGAGCCTGCCCGACATGGATTCCATTCGGATGGCGCGTGAAAAGGATTTAAGGGATATGGGCATAAACTAGATCTAATAAGTAGGGGAGTGTAGCAATATCAATGGGCGACTCCAATCTCGACCGGTTTAATACCACCTTTAAGGAGTTTTTGCGGGAGCTGAAGGCGGCGCAAGTCGGCGGTGGCGATGCCGAGTTCAACATGATCAACATGGCGACCAGTGCCGTCATCATGGCGTCGCCCAAGCTGCTGCACGAGGGCTTCAAAGAGCGCGTAGCTGTGCCCTTTGGGGACCGCATCGTGGCCAAGGACGAGGCATTTTTCCTAGAGGCCAACTACGCCGACGTGGCGGGGGATATGCAGGATGCGGAGCGCGTGATCAACAAGGTCAAGGGCATCTACCGGTGCCTGAGCGAGGACGATCGCGCCGTGGTCTGGAAGTACATGAGGGTGCTCGTGTTGCTGAGCCGCAAGATGGGCTAAGGGCGCCGGGACCCACACCGTTCTTTTTCATGGGGTTTCCCCTTCCACCATTTAAAGACATGGTGAAGGGAGCCTATGTAGACCCCCCAATAGCCTTGATGTCAGAAGCGAGCCCCAGCGTGCACCCCAACGTGTACATCTTCAACCAGTACTACGTTGAGCTCCTGAAGCTTTGCAAGGCGGAGGCCAAGAAGGTCAAGGATGACTCCAAGCCGGCGCGTGACCTGCTGCGTGCCATCAAGAAGCATTATGCATCGTTCGACAAGCTCGATGCCGGGCACCTGACGTTCTTTCGCGAGTCGGCCGGCGCAGCGATTGCGAACTACATGGCGACTACTGATGCTGACCTCGATACGGCCGTAATCTGGTACAAGGGCGACGTGACGTTTGGCACCATTGCGACCCTCGTCAAGACGAGCGCTCTTCAGCACCAGTACTGCCTGCTCTTTGGTCTGCTCATTCAAGAGGGCGTTGATGGCGCCGAGGTCGTCAAGATGCTACAGGG
>Ga0208974_1001047_pt1 | contig 10994 bp, 23 predicted proteins | sample GreLakmeER15MSRF_FD_187699 | JGI IMG/M metagenome (GOLD analysis project Ga0208974, IMG submission 187699) | Freshwater lentic microbial communities from great Laurentian Lakes, MI, USA - Great Lakes metaG ER15MSRF (SPAdes) | ecosystem: Environmental > Aquatic > Freshwater > Lake | place: Great...
CCTTGGCCCCTTGGCCCCTGCCTTGGCCCCTTGGCCCCTGCCTTGGCCCCTTGGCCCCTGCGCGCCCCCGTAGGGGCGCGCCCTATTCCACAGCGGTCAGGCGATTCCATTCGGTTCCTTCGCCATGTAGGGTCACGCCGAAAGGGGCGCGGTAAATCAACCCCTCGTCAGGCGATTGAACGCAAGCGAGAGCGAGGCGAGCCAATTCCAGCCCCTCGACAGTATCGGGAAAAATGCCAAGGATAGTATCGGCACCAGTGAAAGCTTCGCGTGAGATTGAAAGAAGGACGTTTTTCATAAGGTCGCCAAAGTAGTCTCGAAATGCGAAAAGGTCAATCTCTTTTTCAAATAAAGTTTCATGCCAACTCAAAAAGTTTCTTCACTTGGCATGAAAATAAATCTCACAAAAACCTTGCCATCTTCCTTTTTCCTGCTACCTTCACAGATACGGAAGCACGAGACGCCAGCCCGATAATTCTAAGGGAACCTAATCTAAATTCCCTGGGAATCTGTCCAGCCTCGCTGTATGCTAAGCCGCTGGCGGTTTCCCACTTGGCAATTTCCTTTTTACTCTATGCGCGCCCGATTGTCAATCTCTTTTTTTACTTTTTCGGAAGCTGGCAGATTGCGCGCCCGATTCCAGCGTAGTGAAAATCCACAGGCTTTTGCGCGATGCGCTTCGCGATGATGCACGAGAGGTGAAGCGCGATTTGCTGCGCGGGCGTCGGCGTGGTGGCGATGAGTTGCATGAGAGGGAAAATATACGATAGCGGGAAAATGTCCAGCTTTTTCTTCACATTTTTTTGGCACACTCAGGCCCGACCGCTTGGTGGATGCTGGCAGGGTGCGTGAGCTTGCGCCCACATCGGCAACACGCGGACGCTGGCAGGAACTCAGCGACGCCCGCAATGTCCTTATCGGCGTTGTCCCAAAGCCATGCGAAGGCTTTCGCGCTGGCAGCATCGGCAGTGATTTTCGACCGCGCCCCGTGGCGATAGGTTGCGCCTTGGAAAATCGTCCCAAGGTAGGAAAAAGAGCTTTCATTGTCCGCGCCCGTCATGACGCTGACGAAATGAGGCGCTGACTCGTCTTTTCCTTTGCTGACCTTAAAGGTTAAGTGAGCGCCCGATTTCTTAGAAACGAGCGTGGCGGTGGCTTTTCCTGCGAGCAGGAAAGCGCGAGTGGTGATGGTGGCGGTGGTGGCGGTAGCGGTGGTGTGCATGGATGAAAGGTAGCACGCCCGCAGAAAAGGTCAACACCTTTCGCAAAAAAAGTTTCATGCCAAGCGCGAAAGTTTCTTGGTTTGGCACGAAAATAATTCCGAAAATAATTCTCGACATTTTGAGCGTTCCGCACTAGAGTCTCCACATCGAAGCAACCGAGGTTGCCAGCCGACAAATTCTAAGGGAACCTCGACTAAATTCCAGGGAAATAAGTCCAGCCGCGCTGTATGTCAGGCCGCTGGCGGTATCCCGCTTGGCAATGTCCTTTGTAGCAGGTGCGCGCACGCTAGTCAACATTTTTTTGAAATAAAGTTTCATGCCACGCGCCACTTTTTCGGCGCGTGGCATGGCGTTTGCTTGGCCCCGCTTAGGGGCGATTTTCGCGACGAAGTGCGGCGATGCGAGCGGCGGTCTGTGCGGGAGTCTCAGCGGCCAGCATCGCGACAATGCGAGCCTCCGCAGCGTGAGCGACCTGCGCGGCGGTGGCGCGGGTGATGAATTTTCCAGTGGTGAAGCAACGAGTGGTTTTCATTAGGTGGACAAGGTAGCACCGCGCCCGCAAAACGTCAACATCTAATTTAAAAAAAGTTTCATGCCAAACTAAAAAGATTCCGCACTTGGCACGAAAATAAATCTGAAAATAATTCTCGACATTTTCCGCGCCCCTGCTATGTTCTACGTATCGAAGCGACCGAAAGGAGCCAGCCGACAAATTCTAAGGGAACCTCGACAAAAATAAAAAATTACTTTACGTTCCCTTAGAATCTCACGTTTGCGGTGCCTGTCCCGTTCGTCATGCACAAACTACTCGATGCGGCGCAAAATGTCCAGCTTTTCTTTTGATTTTCTTCTAAACAATTTCCGTGCCACGCGCCCCTTTTTCGGCGCGTGGCACGGCGTCTGCTATTCCTCCACCTCTGGCAATTCGCCCTTGTGATTGCGCCCGCACTTGGGGCAAAGGGCGGTGTCATTCGTCGCGCCCTCTAGTTCGACGGTTTCGCACTTAGGGCAAAATGCAATGTCAGATTCGTTTCGGCCCGCTTGGAAGTGATTGTTTCTCATAAGGCCGTCACTTTATCAGAAAACCGCAAAAGGTCAACATCTTTTTCAAAAATAGTTTCGTGCCAAGGTGCGAATCTTTTCACCTTGGCACGCAAATTGTTCTGCTCAAAATTCGTATTCGTGCGGGCGGTTGGCACGCGCCATGCTATGCTTCGGAAATTGTTCGTTCGGGTTGATATTCCGCGCCACTGTCGCAAGGCGGCGGGCATGGGCGCAAAAGGCGGCGCGCTCGGCGGGCGTCCGTGTATTTGAGCAGGCGGCAATCCAACTTTCGTTTGGTGATAAGAGTGAGCGTTTCATGTATTTGAAAGAATAGCGGCAAACTTTCTATTTGTCAATCTTTATTTACGAAATTTGTCGGAAAATATCGTGCGAAATTGTCAATCGCCGCTTGCACGCTTCGGAATTCGCGAAGCGGTGAAAATCCATTCGCGAGAACGTGAACGCTATTGACTCCGCGAAACAGAACGGCTTTGTCCCCTGTCGCGGCTTTTAGACGGTCGCGAAACTCTGCGAAACGTCCCTCGGTGGTGCTCATGTATTTCTTAGGCATGGACGAAGATTAACAGATTGCGGCGAATTGTCAACAAAAATCTTTACCCTCAAAAACGAGAAAGCCGCCTCTCATTTCTGAGAAGCGGCTCTCAATTCTGATTTGCGGCACTTAGGCGGCGAGCTTATCGAAAAACTCTTGCGGCTTTGTTTCCGCGTTGCCACACCATTGCCCGATATGGCGGGAGGTTGTCGCGCTCCATTTTTGCTCTGTGCGATATGATTTACCCCCCACGATAGCCGCCACGGGCGTTTCATAAGAGAAGAAAACGCGGGTGCCATTTGCGAGTGTGATTTCAGTTTGATTTGCTGCGATGGATTTCAATTTCATAAGGTCGCCAGATTAGCAGAAAAAGCCCCGCCGTCAAGGAAAATCTTGCGCAAAAATCTTTTTCTTTTTCTATTGACTTTCCGCGCCCATCTGCTACATTGAACCCATCGAAGCCACCGAGGGGGCCAGCCGACAAATTCTAAGGGAACCTAATCTCGCGCCCGAAATTAAATCAGCCTCTCTGTATGTTAGGCCGCTGGCGGGTTTCCCACTTGGCAATTTCATTTGTATCATGGCGGGCGTGAAACGTCAAGACTTATTCGTAAAAAAATGCGGGACGTGCCCCACCACAAGGCACGTCCCGCTCACCACTCACCACAAATTAAACCGCTAATCCAAACTCCGCGAACTGCGCGACGAACTTCTCCCGCGCTTCCACGCTGGCGTGCTTTAACAAGACGGCGCGATGCAATCGGGCATTTTCGTTGCTGTTAGCGGGCGGCAAAGCCATCATGTCAGCCCGCGCCAATGCGAAAGCGGCATTTTCCGCCTGCACTACTGCGCTCACCTTTTCAGGGTTTCTACCTACTGCGAAGACGGGTGCGTTGTTGTTCATGGGTGAAATCTATCAGAAAATCGTGGATTGTCAACAGCAATCGAAACATTTTTTCGCCAGCAATCGCCATGCCAACATCGAAAGTTTTCGCGCATGGCATGGAAATAATTTTGAAAATAACTCTTGCAATCTTCGCGTGGCCTGCTAGAGTCTTTCACATGAAGCCACCTTAAATGTCACCCCGTTCGAGCCGAGTCTGAGGCGAACAGCCACTCGGTAGGGGAGCTAATAAAAGTCGCCCATCGTCCGCGAAGTCCCTGCGGGCGGTGATGAATAACGAGAGCAAACCTCAACCGCGAAATGCGCGGCAAACAAAGCAGGGCAATGAGGCAAAAGATTTCTGAAAATAAGTGTTGCAATCTCAAGGCCGTCGTGTTAATATCTAAACATCGAAGCCACCGAGGGGGCCAGCCGAAAAAGTCTAAGGGAACCTGCCCCGATGTCTCAAAAATAAATCAGGGCAGGGGGTCTGTATGCTAGGCCGCTGGCGTGGTGTGTCGCTTGGCGTGGTCATTCTAATCTATCAGCGGCGAATTGTCAACATCTTTTTCAATCATTTTTGCCCCGCCTTCCACTTTGTCCAGCGGGCGCGACGTGCCGCCCATTTCTGCGCCTCGCGTTCGGCGCGTTGCGTCTCGCGCTCTTGGCTGGTCGTTGCTGTGGTTGTGGTCGTGGCCGTCGTTGTCATAAAAGGAATCTATCAGAAAGCGCGAGATTGTCAACGTCTTTTTTACGCTTCCCGCAACTTTTTCAGCGACTCTTCCACGCTGGCGAGGATTGCGGCTTTCGTGCCCTTGTAGCCGAGGGCGCGAAGCTGTGCAAAGGCGGATTGCCCTTTGCGCTTCATGCCTAGCATTTCGAGTTTCAACGCCCCGCGCAGGGACGCAAGGCGAAAGTGAAAGATTTGGTCGGGCGAATCAAGGACAATGGTGTTTTTCATAAGGCGGACAGATTAGCACGCTGCCGCGAATTGTCAACATTTTCTTTCACCTTTTTTTGCTAGCAATTGCCGTGCCAGCCCCGAATCTTTCGCACGTTGGCATGAAAATTGTTTTGAAAATAGTTCTTTACTTTTCGCGGGCATCTGGTATCTTTCACGTATCGAAGCAGCCGAGGTTGCCAGCCGAATAATTCTAAGGGAACCCACCCTTAAATAAAAAATTTGGACAGCCTCTCTGTATGCTAGGCCGCTGGCGTTTTCCGCTTGGCGTGTGGATTCTACGCTATCCCGCGCAATTTGTCAACATCTTTTTCGCCTTTTTCATCGCCCCATGAAATCCGTCATGCTCTCGTATTCGGCGCGGGTGTAGCGGGTGCGGTTGAGCGCGACAACGTGCCCCGTAGCTTTCGGCGCGGGGCTTCCAGCGCGGCGAGCTTTGGCAACTTCACGAATAACTTCTGCGAGTGTTTTGGTGTTTTTCATAACGTGGACAGATTAACAGAAAGCCGCGCATTGTCAATGACAAATTTCGATTTTTCCGCGAATAGTGAACGGCGGAATCTCGCGCCAATCTGCAATTTGATTGCTCTCGACAGGTTTCGCGCCCTTCGCGACTGCAATCGTAACGTGCGGCACTTTGTTGCAACTATCGCCCGCGCCCGATACGCGAAACGCCGTCACGCGCCCCTCGACGCGCCCCGCGTGCGTCACAGTCAACTCTCTTTCCTCGCCAATCCGAAAACCAGGCTTTCCCATCGCCAAGGTTACGTGATGCAATTTCAAATCCCATTGAATCGGCGCAATACCATAACGCCCTGCCACTTCCGCAGCTAAGGTGCGGGAATCTTCATCTAAAACAATAGCGGTGTAACTCATTTGATGGATAATAGCACAAGGCGGCGAAATGTCAACAGGTTTTTTTAGCCTCTCATGTATGCGGGGCCGTATTCCGTGCAATTAGTCAGGCCGTTGTCAGGGCTGAAAATGTTGCCCCTCGCGTGTTTTGCTGGCGCTTTCCAGCTTGCGGGCTTCATAACGTCACCACGCTTCACAGTGCCCAGCGCCTTCGTTTCCCCGTCTTCCAAGGCAATAAAGCAGTAAATGGAAGCGCGAGATTCGCGACCGTCAAGCCCGATTTCCGTGGACATAACGCGGGCAAACTTCGTGCCAGATTCGCCCATTTTCGCGCCCATGTCGGAAATGTAGGTGAGTTGCATTGCCGTGTGATAGGCGGAACGCTTTGCTGCCACGCCCGCGATGAATGAATTGAGTTCGTTTGTCATGTTTTGGAATATATCAGAAAAAGCCGCCCCGTCAATAACTTTCTCACACAATTTTCCGCCAGCAATCGCCATGCCACGCACGAAACTTTGTGCAGTTGGCACGCAAATTGTTTTGAATAAATATGCAGAAAATCGTTGACTTTCCCGCCCTTTCTGTTAAGTTCTACATATCGAACGGGACAGGAACACCGCAGCCGACAAATTCTAAGGGAACCTCGGTTTAAATCCAGAAAAATCAGCCCAGCCTCTCTGTATGTTATTCGGCTGGCGCGGGGCGTCTTGCCCTTGCTTCGATGGTTAAAGAATAGCAGATGCCCCCGCAAAAGTCAACAGAAATCACAAAGTCTTTTCGAGTAGCCAGCCCATGAGATAAGGCGTGGCGAAAAATGCGGTGGCGGCGAGGATGCCGATGAGAGTGAAAGTGGCGATTTGTTTCATTTGTGAAAGATTAACAGATTGCGCGAGAATGTCAACAGTTTTTTATATGACAGGGATGCGGCACACACGGCGCTCCGCTGCGCGCCCCCAGATTGCCGTGATGCGTTTCGCCGCCCCGTTAGCCTTGGCAACCGCATAGTCGCGGGCGCGTTGCGCCTTGACGGTCGCGGCGTTGAGTTTTTCGAGGAGTGCGGTGTCGATGTTTTTGTTCATGGCGTGAATGTAGCAGAAAGCGGCGAATTGTCAACTAAATACTGCGCGCAAATTCCAAGTGAGTGTTGCGCCACTTTAGGCCGAAGCTGGCATGGTTTTTGTTAGCGAACCAGACCTCGCGCTTGCCGTCGCCGTCGCGCAGAATATGCTCGCCATTGCCCGCATAACCGTCGTAAGTGTAGCCCGTTTGTTTTAGAGTTTGTTTCATGGGTAAAGATTAACAGATTGCGCGAGAATGTCAACAGTTTTTTACGATTTCTCCCGTTGTAATGTCCACAATTTGCCACCAATCAGAATTTCCCGCCAATTCGTCCGCCGCGCCCTTTTGCGCCTCTTCGACGGTATCAAATGAGTTTTTGAAGTCGCCCCACCCGCCAGAGGGAAAAACCATGTCGCCCGCGAATAAGAGGAATTGTTTCATGTGATGAATATATCAGAGAAAAAGGAATTGTCAACAGTTTTTTAACGAATCATAAAAAGAATTGTTACTATAATTATCAGAAATATCAGGGAATCCATGAGAGAGAATCTTAGCAGCTTTTGTGCCCGTGTCAACTAGTATTCGCTAGGCAACATGACGGTGCGCGCCTCGCCCATGACCGCCCATAGGGTGAACACGTCGCCGCCCGAAAAGTCAAAATCTGTGTATGGGATAGCTTGGCGATAAACCACTTTATCGTTTCCATCTTCGACCGTGAAGACCGCGCCCGTGCCCTTTTTCGTGAGTTTGCAGACTTGGAAAGCCTCGCACGCCGCCTTTTTAACGAAGCGAAGCGAAGCGATAACGTCCATAAGCCAGAAGGCGGAATTGTTACCAGCGCCGCCGTTTTGCGCCACGTAAAGCGCGCCCTCTGTGAGAACGACGCCCATGTGACGGGTGAAAGTTGCGGAACCAGTGAAGTTTTCGAGTGTAGATGAATTAAGCATGGCGAGAGAATAAACTAGTTGCTTTGTTTTGTCAATAGGTTTTTCAAATTAAATCAGCCCCGCAACTAAAAACCAGCTTGGCGAACCGTGTGCATCCCATCCATCGCACTCCACCTTTTCGCCGAAAACTGACTTGGCGATGCCTTCGCTGGAATAGCGTTCAAGTGTCGCGAGACTTGGCATCTTCAAGCCGATAGTGGCGAAGTTAGCAGAAATGAAGCGCCGCCCATCGGACGCCGTCGCGGAATAGGCGCTCGCCGCCTTGTGCCCGCTCTTAGTTTTCACGTCAAATGCGACAGTGACTTTTTCGCCCGCCGCGAAGACGATGCCTTTTTTAGTGGTGATTGCGCGTGTTAGTGTTTTTGTCATGGCGCAAAACTATCAGAAAAACGGAAAAGGTCAACATCTTTTTCAAATAAAGTTTCATGCCAAGGCGCGAATCTTGTAAGGTTGGCACGCAAATTGTTTTGAAGAAATGTGAAAATAGGCGTTGACTTTCGCCGCCCGCCTGCTACTGTGTGCATATCGAACGGGACAGAGCGACCGCAGCCGAATAATTCTAAGGGAACCTGCCCTTAAATCCAGGGAAATGAAAGCAGGCTCTCTGTATGGTAGGCCGCTGGCGGCGCGTGCCGCTTGGCGTTTCCAGTGTAGCGCATCGGGCGCGCCTTGTCAACTTTTCTTTTTGACTTTCTTTCGCCGCCTATTCGTCGCGGTAGTCGTCGGCTTCGTTGGCGTTGTAGTCGGCCAAGTCGTCCTCGCCTGCATCCCAGCCGCGACGCTCGCTCTCCTGCTCCTGCGCATCTTCGCGGGCGCGTGCCGCCAGTTCCTCGCGCACTTCGCGGGCAAGGGATTCGTCTTCGGTGGTTTTGATGGTGTTGATGTTGCTCATAAGGCGTGCAGATTAGCAGAAAGCCGCAAATTGTCAACTACTCATTTGCGATTTTCTCAACTTTCTTTTTCGCGATTCCGTGGGGCAGAAAACCAACGATACACTTGCGCGTGCTGACGGTGCAAAGGCGGCATTTCTGGCACGTAACGTGCTCGCGAGTCTGAGCGGGGCAGATGACGACCTTGTTTCCCGCTGGCGTTGTGAAAGAGTGCGGCGAATTGCTAGGCACTAGCGTTGCCACTGGCGCGATGCCTAGCGCGTGCAAACGGTCGGCGTGCGCGATAGAATTGCCGCTAAGGTTAACCGTGAAACCTTGCGCGTTAGCCTTGGCGATAGCTTCCGCGTTATGTTCGGCGTGCTCGCTGTCAAGCGCGGGATAGTGCGTGTATGCGTAGCCATTGCGCCCCCTATTCGCGGCTGTTAAAGCCTCAAGATGCTCCACGCTTAGCTTGTCATTCGCGCCCTGTAAGTCGCCCGCCACGTTCATTCTCCACATTTGACCACGGGGCAAGTCGCGCACCTTGGCGAGCATGGCAGAAAAGGCAATTCCTTTGCCGCCGTCGAGACGATTCCAGTGAATTCGCACGTTGCCGCTTTCCGCATAGCATCCGTTCTTTTTGAAAGGGCAAGCGGGGGGGCAAGTCGCGGATTGCGACGTTACGACGGGAATCGGCCCCGTTTTTGCGTTGCTAGTGGCGGCGACAAATGAAACAAGTGGTTCAAACATGGCGGAAAGATAGCAGAAAGGCGGAAAAGGTCAATCTCTTTTTTAGAAAAAGTTTCATGCCAAGTCGAGAATCTTTTTAAGTTGGCACGAACATTGCTGGCGGCATCGGGGCAGGCGGTCTGTATGTTAGTCGGCTGGCGGTATCGCTTCGATAGGTGAAATCTATCAGAAAACGTGAGAATGTCAACAGGATTTTTAGAAAAAGATTGCGGGCGCGCCCCACCACAAGGCGCGCCCGCTACACCTCACCACTTAGAAATTAGCAGGAATGATGCCAAGATAACCCTGAATAAAGCCGAGGGCGGTTAACCGTTCGTCGCTCTCCACTTGGTTCAGAAGATACAGCGCATAAGTCAATGTTTTCTCGCGTGGCGGGGTGTCGCTCGCGTAAGAAATTAACAGATTTTTGAATTGTTCGTAAGTGATTTTTTCCATACCGTGAAGATTATCAGAAAGCGGCGAATTGTCAACGCCTATTTTCAACTAATTGTAAAGTGGCAGCGCGCCCCCATTGCCATTGCGGGCTTTTGCGTGGCAATATGCGTGCGGCACTTGCGGCACGTATAACGCGCCCCCATTTCAATCTTGGCGACAACGCGACGGGTGACTTTATGTTCCTGACACGCGCAGAACATGGAAACCTTGGCGACGGTGCGAGTGACAGAGTTTGTCGTGTCGTAAGAGTGGCAGCGCGATGGAACCAGCCCAAGGCGACGCATGACGTTTTTCCATTCGGGGCCGTGGGGACGTATGCCGAAACCATACATGGCGCGGGCAATCAAATGGCTGACTTCGTGGGGCACGGTTTGCGCCACAAAATGCACCTCATTCTCGCGGAGAAGCGTTTCGTTCAGGCGGATATGATTCGTGCTAAAGTTGGCGGTGCCAGCCGTGCGACCGCGCAAGTCGAATGTGACGCGAGGGGCGGGAAAGTCGCGCCCGAAAAGTTGGCGCGCCTTGGCGAGTGTTTCGTTCAGTTTGGTGATGGCGTTTGTGCGGTGTTGCATGGGAAAGACCTTAGCAGATAGCGGCGAAAGGTCAATCTCTTTTTTAGAAAAAGTTTCATGCCACGCAACGAATCTTTCTGACTTGGCACGCAAATTGTTTTGGAAATAACTCTTTACTTTCTGCGCCGATATGGTATCTTTCACGTATCGAAGCAACGCCCCCCACGTTCGCCAGCCGACAAATTCTAAGGGAACCTAATCTTTTTTTCAGAAAAGTAATCTGGGCAGGCTCGCTGTATGATAACCCGCTGGCGGTGGCACCGCTTGGATATGTGAACCTTAGAGCATCGCGCCCCGTTTGTCAACCTTTATTCGTTGGCGCGGCTCATCATTTTTCCAAAGGCGTCCTCGCTCATGTATTCGATGAATTGCACGTTGTCCTCGGCGTCGCGGCGGGCTTCGTCCATCGCTTCGGCCTGCTCCTGCGCGTCCTCGCGCTCGCGGGCGGCGAGCTCCTCGTTGACTTCGCGCTGCTCGTTGTATTCAGCGGCTCCCGCGTGCATTTCGTTGGCTTCGTGTGAGAATGTGTCGTTTGTTTTCATGTTTAAGAGATTAGCAGAATGTGGCAGAATGTCAATAGCGATTTTCACTTTTTTTACTCCACCGAATCCATTAGGAGTTCAACGGCGCGGGCGTGCTCATCGTCTGAGAGCGTCACTTCCTCGCCAGTGGCTTCGTCGGTGGCGATAACGTCGTCAACGGTGGCATCTTCTGGCGGCGTCTCGCGGTCGCCAGCGAAACGCTTCACGAAGTCGCCAGACAGCGCGAGGCTGATTTCGATTTCCGTCTCGTTAATTTCGCGGTTGACTGCCATGCTTGCGGTGGTTTTCATGTTTAAGAGAT
>Ga0208974_1001050_pt1 | contig 10986 bp, 20 predicted proteins | sample GreLakmeER15MSRF_FD_187699 | JGI IMG/M metagenome (GOLD analysis project Ga0208974, IMG submission 187699) | Freshwater lentic microbial communities from great Laurentian Lakes, MI, USA - Great Lakes metaG ER15MSRF (SPAdes) | ecosystem: Environmental > Aquatic > Freshwater > Lake | place: Great...
TACTGGCACATCCACTCTCACAGGGGCTATAACTGCTACTGGTGGTGTTTCTGGTGCTATTACATCATCGTCTGCCACAATTACAGGCGGTTCAATTACAGGCATTACAGACTTAGCTGTTGCTGATGGTGGTACTGGTGCATCTACTGCTGCTAACGCAAGAACTAATCTGAGTGCTGCTTCAAGTGGTGCTAACTCTGACATTACTTCTATTACTGGTTTAACAACTGCTTTGACAGTTGCACAAGGTGGTACAGGCGTAACCACTTCCACAGGTACTGGTAACAACGTATTGTCCAATTCACCTACTTTGGTGACACCTGCTTTGGGTACACCATCCGCATTGGTTGGTACAAATATCACAGGAACTGCATCTGGCTTAACTGCTGGAAACGTCACAACAAATGCTAACTTAACAGGCGCAGTTACTTCTGTTGGCAATGCAACGTCTTTAGGCTCATTTACTTCTGCCCAACTGCTTGGTGCATTAACTGACGAAACTGGAACTGGCTCTGCTGTCTTTGCAACTAGCCCAACATTGGTTACCCCTGCTCTTGGTACTCCATCAGCTTTGGTAGGAACTAACATTACAGGAACTGCTGCTGGTCTGACAGCAGGTAATGTAACCACTAACGCTAACCTTACTGGTGCTATTACTTCAGTTGGAAATGCTACATCTCTTGGTTCATTTACATCAGCTAACCTTTTGGCTGCTTTGACAGATGAAACAGGAACAGGCTCTGCGGTATTTGCTACATCTCCTACATTGGTGACTCCTATCCTTGGAACACCTACTAGCGCAACTTTAACGAACGCTACAGGGCTTCCAATATCTACTGGTGTGTCAGGTCTAGGAACAGGCGTAGCAACGGCTCTAGCGGTCAATGTAGGCTCTTCTGGCGCACCTTTGGTTAATGGTGGTGTTCTAGGTACTCCATCTAGCGGTACTGCTACTAACCTTACAGGTTTGCCTATCTCAACAGGTGTATCTGGTTTGGGTACTGGTGTAGCTACTGCTTTAGCTGTGAACGTAGGTTCTGCGGGTGCTGCTGTTGTTAATGGCGGTGCATTGGGTACTCCCTCTGGTGGTACAGCAACCAACTTAACTGGTTTGCCTTTGTCAACTGGTGTAACAGGTACTTTGCCAGTTTTGAATGGCGGTACTGGCGTAACAACTTCTACAGGTTCTGGCAACAATGTTTTGTCAACAAGCCCAACGCTTGTAACTCCTATTTTGGGTACGCCAACAAGTGCCACATTGACTAATGCAACTGGCTTACCTTTATCTACTGGCGTTACAGGAACACTTCCTGTTGCCAATGGTGGAACAGGTCAGACTAGCTACACAGATGGTCAACTGTTGATTGGTAACAGCACAGGAAACACCCTTGCTAAATCTACATTGACAGCAGGTTCAAACATCACCATTACAAATGGTAACGGCTCAATCACAATTGCTTCTACTGCTAGTGGCTCAGGTGATGTAGTTGGCCCTGCATCTTCTACTGACAACGCTTTTGCTCGTTTTGATAGCACAACAGGTAAATTGCTTCAGAACTCTACTGGTGCGACATTGAGTGATACTGGTGCGGCTGTGTTTACAGGGGCATTAGATGTTCTTGGAAACTCAACTGCTGGCTCTAATCTGAAGCTGTATGAAGACACAGACAATGGCACAAACTATGTAGCCTTTAAAGCACCAGATACTATTGCATCAAATGTAACTTGGACACTCCCAAGTGCTGATGGAACTTCAGGTCAAATCTTGTCTACCAATGGTTCAGGCACTTTGTCTTGGGCTACAGATGGCGGTGGCGGTGGTGGGTCAGGCACATCTACAAGCAGAACTGCTTTTACAGCTACTGCGGCACAGACAACATTTACAGTTGCTTATGTAGTCGGTCAAATTGATGTGTACATGAACGGCTCTAAGCTGTTGATTGGCACAGACGTAACCGCAACAAGTGGAACTAACATTGTGTTGGCAAGCGGTGCGGCTGCTGGTGACATCATTGAAGCAGTTGTTTACTCAAGCCAATGGGTAACTACTGGTTCTGATGTTTACTACAATACTGGTAGTGTTGGAATTGGGACAACTGCACCATCAGATTATTTTGCAAGTGCGGCAAAATTTGTAATTGCCAATACTAGTGGTGATGTTGGAATGACATTTGCGACTTCAACAACTGGTACTGGAAATATATTCTGGGCAGATGCTACAAGCGGAACAGGTGAATACTCTGGATATATTCAATATGCTCATAATGGAGATTCTTTAAAATTTGGTTCGGCTTCTACCTTACGTGCACAGTTTCCCTCTACTGGTGGATTCCAATGTGTTAATAGTATTTCTGTTGGAGATGCAACACCATCAACAAGCGGTGCAGGCATCACATTCCCCGCAACTCAATCAGCATCATCAGACGCTAATACGCTAGATGACTATGAAGAAGGTACTTGGACACCTAGTTTGGGCGGCACTACAACTTATACACAACAATCTGGCAGATATACAAAAATTGGGAATACAGTAACAGCGCATTTACAAGTACAGATAAATACTATTGGAACAGGAAGCCAGTTTTTGATTTCTGGTTTGCCATTTACACAATCAAGTACAGGCAATTTGTCTTGCAGTGGTTCTTGTGGATATTTTCAAAATCTATCACAAACTGTTTATGCTATAAATGTAAGAACAGACGCAGGGCAATCTTATGTCGTTATGGCAAGTGTAAATGGTGGCTCTGGTGCGGCAACACAAGTCAATAATTATACTATTATTGGAAGTAATAGTTATTTTGCGTGTAGTGTTACATATCAAGCCGCTTAAATAACTACATTGGATTGATGTAGTCGGACACTTAACTTAAAAGGAAATCAAAATGTCAATCACTAAACAAACAGTCGTAGACCAAATTACAGTAACCGAGAACGGCATTGTTCTCTTTCGTGAAGCAACTCGCATCATGGAAAATGGAAATCAGATTAGCCAGACCTTTCATCGCTCAAGCCTTACACCAGCGCAAGACCTAACTGGAATTCCCGCTAATGTTGTTGCTATCTGCAATACAGTCTGGACTGCTGAAGTTATTGCGGCTTATCAAGCGGCACAGGCTGCTGCTGAAGCGGCTAGAAACACTGGAGTTTAATTATGGCTATACCTCGTAATCTATCGGACTTTGCACCTAAACTGACAAGTAGTGGTGGATTTGGTTCTGGCTCTGCTGCTACGCCTACTGCATTGGGTACTGTGTATGGTGCAATGGATACGGGTGCTTATGGACAAGCATTTATTGGATATGGTGCGGGTGGTAGCAATACAACTTCTGCATCAAACAATACAGCGATGGGTAACGAAGCGTTGTACTCAAATACAGCGGGAACACACAATTCAGCATTTGGATTTAAAGCACTTTGGTCAACTGCTACGGGTGGTGAGGAAAACTCTGCATTTGGTTCGTTGGCATTGTATGCAAACACAACTGGCGACTCAAATGTCGCTGTTGGAAGACAAGCATTAAGATTTAACACCACAGCATCTAACAATACTGCTGTAGGTTATCAGGCGGCTTACACGGGAACAGGTGCGGCTGATGTAGTTGCTATGGGTTATCAAGCTCTTTATAACAACACAGCAGTATCAATAACTGCCGTTGGTTCACAAGCATTAGCAAATAATAGTTCTGGTACTGGTAATGCTTCTTTTGGATATAGAAATTTATTAAACAACACAACTGGTATCAATAATTCGTCATTTGGATATGAGGCTATGCGAGCCAACACCACAGGCGAAACAAACACGGCTGTTGGATATCAGGCACTTTACACAAATACGACTAATTACAGACAAACAGCAATTGGATGGAAGGCTGGATTTTCGTGTACTGGTAATGAAAGCGTATTTGTTGGATTTAGGGCTGGACAGTCAGTAAGCACAGGCAACGCAAACACCTTAGTTGGCCCTTATGCTGGTGAATATCAAAACGCAATTACCACAGGCTCAAACAATGTTGTTTTGGGCTACGCTGGTGGTTTGGCAGCGGGTACAGACACACATGAAATCTTTATCAATACTGTTTACAACGCATCAGGCAAAGGTAGCAGTACAGGTTTCATCAATCCTAATGGTGGTGGTGTTTATCAGGGCAATAACTCATCATCTTGGTCAACTACTTCTGACCAACGATTGAAGAAAAACATTGCTGACAACAACGATGGTCTGGACAAAATAAATTCAATTCGTGTTCGCAACTTTGAATATCGTTTACCAGAAGAAGTTACAGAACTATCACAAGACCAAGCCGTTCAAAAGCAAGGTGTGCAGTTGGGCGTGATTGCTCAAGAATTGCAAGCCGTTTTGCCTGATTGCGTAAAGACTGAATCAACTGGTGTGATGACAGTTGACCAAGACAATTTGACTTGGTATTTAATTAACGCAGTCAAAGAATTGTCTGCTCGTGTCAAACAACTTGAAGGAAACTAGTCATGGAAACCATAACACCAGAACAGATTGCACAGAACTACAAAGCAGCAATGGACAGTGTAAACGTAATCAATGGCAGTAAGCCTTTTATGATGACTGATGCTGAATGGGCTGATTGCTTGTCACGCAATAAAGAACACTTGGTCATTATGTTGGCTAAAGACTATTGGACAACTGAAGACCTTGCACCATTGCAAGCTGCCTCTGTCTAAAGAGTGAATCATGGAAAACGAAGTCACCCATAAGCAAATCTACGACAGATTGGTTGAAGTTGAAACCAAGGTAGATAGCATAGACAAGAACACTAAAGGGCTTGTAGAGGCTTTTGATGCCTTGCATGGTGCTTTTAAAGTCTTGGGATGGATAGCCTCTGCTGCCAAGCCTATTCTGTGGGTGGCAGGTCTAATCATGGCGGCAGGTGCTGTTTGGCAGACTTGGATTAAAAAATGAAAGATTGGGCTGTGGCTGTTACTAGCGCAGTCCTTTTTTGCATTACTGTCGTCTGGTGTTTTTACATCATCGTTTGGGCTATGACGTGAAATGGGTGGCTGCACTTGTTTTAACCCTTGCGCTTCACTCTACTGGTCAAGACCTATGTAGTGTTCGTGAGTTTTACAACATTTCATTTTCTCGGCACAACCCATCAGAACGTCATCAACAACTTTCAACATGGCTGACAAACAATGCGCCACATTGCAAAAGTCAGGACTTGGTGGTTATCTGGAACAACGTATCAGCATGGGCTGGCACAGCAGATTCGGCAGAAATAAGAAGCAAAATAATTCAAGGCTATCAAGATGCAATTGCAAGGGAAAAGAAATGATTATCCCAAGCAAGTGGTATCCAATGGTTCAAGCAAGGCACGACATTCAGACTGCTGCTTTTGATAAGGCAGTTGAGAAAGTTCAAGAAGAATACAAAGAAGCACTCAAGGCTCACAAGACTGAACTAGCTATAGCAGAATTAGAATTAGAGCTATACAGCAAGAAGGCTAGAGTTAACCAGTTAGAGATGCAAATGTTTAAACCTAACAAATTAGATTTCTATATATAGGAGTTTCAAATGGAAGATGTAAAAGGAAAACTTACATTTGCAGTAACCTTGATGGTTAGCGCAACACTCTGTTTATCGGTGCTTGCAATGATGACTGCTTTTGTTCTTGGTCTATGGGCTAAAGAAGTTGACAATGCCGAGATATTTAAACTGTTAAGCCCTGCATTTCAAACCATCATTGGTGGCTTTATTGGCTTACTAGCTGGCGTGAAACTGTCTCACGATGACGATAAAAAGGAATGTAAACGTGGCTAATTTCCTACCTGCCTTTGAGCAAATGATGAAGGATGAAGGCGGTTACGTTCTTCACGATGTTGAGGGTGATACTGGTGGGATGACCTACGCAGGGATTGCTCGTAACAAGAATCCTCAATGGGATGGGTGGGCATTGATTGACAGAAAAGACTTTGGCGGTGCTACACCATTGGTTCGTGAGTTCTACAAGCGTGAGTTCTGGGAAAAGATGCGTGGTGACGAGATAGCCTCACAGGAGATTGCCAGTAGCATTTTTAACTTTGGGGTTAACGCTGGTATGTCGATGGCTGTAAAGATTGCTCAAATCGTTGTTAATGCCACTCCTGATGGCGGTATGGGTGCTAAGACCATCGAAATGCTAAACCAACAGAATGGTGGAGACTTTCGTAAGTCTTACGCTTTAGCCAAGATTGCTAGATACGCAGAGATTTGCAATAAGAACAGAACACAATCTAAGTTCTTGCTTGGATGGGTCAATCGTACATTGTCAGGACTGAAATGAACTTGCTTAATATTTCCTCAATCATTGACTCGGTAGGTAAGGTAGCTGGAGACTTAATCACAACTGACAAAGAAAAAATGCAGTTGGAGATTGAGAACAGGAAGCTAGACCAAGCTATTGACATAGCCCAGATACAAGTTAACAAAGAAGAAGCAAAAAGTTCTAGTTTATTTGTGTCTGGATGGAGACCTGCTGTCGGGTGGATTGGTGCTGCTGCCCTTGCTTACCAGTTTCTTTTGTATCCGATACTTGGATGGGCTTGGAAATGGCTACAGGCTATGAACTATGTCCCTGCTGAAATGACCCCTCCTCCGCTACTAGATGCCGAGCAATTATGGGTAATGTTGTCTGGAATCCTTGGTATTGCTGGTATGCGTACATTTGAGAAGCAAAAGGGCGTTGCATCAAAATGACATAATTGATAAGTATTCTTGCGCCTATGTCAAATATTCCTACACCAGAACACGCTGAATTGTTTGCACAAAGTGTCAAAAAGTGGCAGCAAGTGCTTAGTCTTGGTGATTGGAGAATTGAGAAGGGCATGAAGCCAGCTAAATCTGCAATGGCTTCTGTTGAGTTTACTCCCGCTGCAAGACTTGCTGTTTATCGTCTGGGTGACTTTGGTGCTGAGAAAATCACACCCGAAAGCATCGACATGACTTGTTTGCACGAGTTACTTCATGTGTTCCTACACGACTTAATGACTGTAGCACAAGACCCTAAGTCATCTCAAGATGAGATTGAAATGCAAGAGCATAGGGTAATCAACTTGTTAGAAAAATTACTCTCTAAGGATTCTTATGGGAAGCAGTAACGAAACCTGTACGGATACCGAGTTTATACAACTTTGGGGTCAACATGAATCTGCAACAAGAATTGCTGAACACCTTGGCATAAGTATCAGGGCTACTCATCTGCGTAGAAGGTGGATTGAAGAGCATTATAAAATGACACTTCCCGCAAAAGACTTTCGTGGTGTTAAATACGATAAAACCAAACCCAAGTCATTTTCTCCTCTAAAGCAAATAAACCTTGGCATACTGGACGGAACAGTTATTGTGTTCTCAGATGCTCACTTTATCCCTGCACAGCGTACAACAGCGTTTAAAGGGCTTCTATGGGCTATCCAAGAGTTCAAACCCAAAGCTATCATATGCAATGGTGATGCGTTTGATGGGGCTTCCATATCACGGCATGACGTAACTGAACTGCCTCAAGCTTCTGTTATTCAAGAACTCAAAGCTACGCAAGGTGCGTTGGGTGAGATTGAGGAAACCGCTAAAGCAGCGAGGCATAATGTAAAGCTACTGTTTACATGGGGTAACCATGACATTCGGTTTGGCAATCGTTTAGCGCAACACGCACCACAATTTAAAGAAGTGCAAGGTTTTAAGCTGACAGACCATATAACCGAGTGGGATTTCTGTTGGGCAGTATGGCCTACCGAGCAATGTATTGTTAAGCACCGATATAAGGGTGGAATCCATGCCACTCACAACAATACAGTAAACGCTGGTGTGTCAATCGTTACTGGACATTTACATTCTTTAAAAGTTACACCATTTTCTGACTACAACGGAGTTAGGTATGGTGTAGATACAGGAACACTTGCTGAGACTGATGGCCCACAATTCACTTATGCTGAGATAAACCCAAACAATCACAGGTCAGGCTTTGCGGTGCTGAACTTCTTTAATGGACACTTATTGTTGCCAGAATTGGCCCAAAAATTTGATGAGGATATGATAATGTTCAGAGGGGACGTAATTGACGTTTCAGCGTTCTGATGAGTGCTTGGCTAATCATTCTTACAGGGGCTATCTACGCTTACATTGCTGGTGAGCAGCTATGGAAAGATAACCCACACATGGCTATTGTCTATGCGGGTTATGCGTTTTCAAACGTGGGTCTTTACCTGTTGGCAAAGTAGCCAACAACCTACAAAGGCTCGTGAGCGTTTAAGGCAAAAGCTGGCGTTTCTTCTTCTTCTGTATCTTCATCTTCATCACAGTCAATTGCTTCATATTCAACTGCCCATCCGTTTTCTTCTTGGAACTCAATAAATTCTTGAATGACTTGAATCTTATCAAAGTCATGGGTTTCAACTGTAATTTTCTCACTACCTACCCAACCAAATTCCATTTCAAATTTCATGATGTTCTCCTAGCGCAACCGATTGTTGCAACTAAATCGTAGAACATCTTTATGTCAGAAACAAGACTCAAGGTTCTTTTTGGAAGACTCCGTTAGGCAATAGTATGCCCTTGCGATTTTTAATTTGGTCATACGCAATTTCCATACATTGTACTAAGTTTATATCTTGCAGCACACAGTAGTTAATAAGGCAGACCATGACATCCCCAACAGAATCCACAATAGCATCCTCGTCATTTTTAATCGTGGCATCTGCTAGTTCTCCCATCTCAGACATTGCTTTTAGAAGCTGAACTTCTGGTGTGCTGTTAGGAATAATTTTCCTAGCTTCTGACCATTGAATTATTTTCATCTCTATATTTGCGTATGACATAACTATCCTTTCGAGTTTGCAAATTCGTACCACATAACATAAAAGTCTTTGAGAAAATCAAGACCCTCACCTATCCTTACACATTTACCTAGAACAACTTGGAACACATCTCCAACTTCTGTTTCTCCGTCTGTGTTACCGATAATGACTAACACAGTAAATTTAGGCACTTGAGCAAAAGCCTTGAGTAGCAATTGCTGACCAGTAGCCATATTCTCGTTAGGTTTTTTCCACTCTCCGATTAGGAAGTGTCCCTTTCTCTCGCAAATCATGTCTATGTTGCTAGGCAAGAAATGCGTATTTTCGGGAATCAAACCTTGGAAATCACGGAAGTCAGTATGAGTTGCATACTGATTTCTCATAGTGGTGAGGGTACTCATTGCTCGCCTACTAGCTTTCAAAAAGTAAAAACAACTTTCCCCTCGTCCTAGAATGGTACATCATCCTCAGTTATCACATTCTTTTTGGGTTTATTTAAGGCAGCGTCAGCGTTCTTATTCTTGATAGACAAGGACATGAACTTCTGACCATCCTTGCTCAGTTTAAGCCAAGCAGATAGCCAATACTCAACCCCATCTACATTTAAGCTGCCTTTGTAATCAGGAAACTTAGCATCGTCTTTGCGGTCATTCTTAAAGAGTGAGCCTCGGTTTGTATTATCGTATTCCATATTTATCCTTTAGCGTTCTTTAACGCACTTCTTACTTTACTAGGAAGCAAAGTCCATAGAGCAACTTTCTGTTCGCTGTCTAGGTTCTCTGCTTCCAACTTCACCCAAGCACTCTTAGGTTCTTCTTTATCACAGAGAGCAATTAACTCCATTGCTAACTCTCTGAGATAATTCTGTTCATCCTCTGGGATGGTATCCATTGCACCTTGAGTAGGTGTGATGATTATCTTTTCTTCCTTGATAGGTGCGGAAGCATCAAAGCTGTCCCCCTCAACGAGGTCAGTGGCGCATAAATATAAATATCTCCGTTGATACGTCTGGCAACCGCCAAGGGACTGAATGGGTGATGCGCCTTTCATGTTTGCCTCAACCATTGGGCTTGTAATCACAATACAAGTTCCATCATCTACGTCTGTGATTGTCAGGCTTGCATATTCAGCGTCAAAAGACACTACGCTGCACAAACCAAGACGATTAAAGATTGAGTTAACTTGAGGGAGAAAGTCTCCTAACTCAAAGTAGTTGTAGCCAGCAAACTTGTTGTGACCAGACTTCTTGAGTGGCATTGCTTGTAATTCCACTCGTGCTTGCATTAACTTCTTGTGTACCATTTTATTTTCCTTTACTTAAATATTCTTCAATCATTGCTTCTTTGTCATCATCGTATAAATCCTCGAAAGGTACGAAGTGGTTTTCTCCACAGCATGAGCCAGTTGTTTTAGGCTCTGTGCAGTAACAGCAGTAGTCACCATGCGATAAATCCTTGATTGCGTCTTGTCTTGTAATCATTGGATTCTGCTCACTTGTTTAGCCAACAACCATTTGTCTCCTAACTTCAAGACTGACCTAATCCACTTGCGTTGGTTGTATTGGTTAACTTCTTGTGGAACTTCTTTGTTGTTATAAAGTTCTCTTGCTTTGCGTCTTAATTGTTCTGTTTGCATTAGCCTCTCCAAGCCAGTAGTACACCGATACCGCCAAAGATAACGATGGCTAACACATACTCAACTAGCGTCTGAATAATCTTACTTTTCATTTGGTTCTCCTTAATTTGTTGCTAAACGCATTGCACGTTCTGTTGCTTCATTCCAGTTCGCAACCCACTTAAAAGACAAAGTTCCCTCAATTTGATAAGCAGTAAATTCACCTTGATAACCTATTGCAAAGGTAAAAGTACGCTCTTTATTGTCTCTAGTGATTTTTACCCATTTGCCATTGGTGCGAATGGTTTTTTCTGTAAAGCGTGTCATGTTTTCTTCCTTAATTACCCACTTACGTTTTGTTATGGGCTGAGATGGATTGTAAAGGTTTCTAAACAATACTCAATAGGTTTGTATAGGTGTTTACCCTAAAAACAACAAATAATTTCTTTGCTATACTGTTTAGATGGATAAACAAACTGCTATCACACTTGCTGGCTCACAGAGTGAGCTTGCTAGAATACTTGGAATAGAAAGGTCTGCCGTTCACCAATGGAAGACCATTCCTCCGCTACG
>Ga0208974_1001051_pt1 | contig 10976 bp, 8 predicted proteins | sample GreLakmeER15MSRF_FD_187699 | JGI IMG/M metagenome (GOLD analysis project Ga0208974, IMG submission 187699) | Freshwater lentic microbial communities from great Laurentian Lakes, MI, USA - Great Lakes metaG ER15MSRF (SPAdes) | ecosystem: Environmental > Aquatic > Freshwater > Lake | place: Great...
GCCGGACAATCCCCGTCAAGCCCGACAATCCACGTCATGCCCGACCTACCACGTCATGCCCGACAATCCCCGTCATACCCGACAATCCCGGTCATGCCCGACAATCCACGTCATGCCCGACAATCCACGTCATGCCCGACAATCCATGCGAAGCCATCCCCGTCGGGCCCGACAATCCACGTCATGCCCGACAATCCCCGTCAAGCCCAACAATCCATGCGAAGCCATCCCCCGTCATGCCCGACAATCCCGGTCGTGCCCGACATACATGCGAAGCCATCCCGTCTAGCCCAAACTTACGCGTCGCTAGATCTTGACAACCTTTTGTGGTATCATGGCCTCTGGCAACACGATCCTCTTAAAGTTATAAGCACATGCGTGCGACTCGGGCAGCCGATGCTCCTTGCAGAAGACGAGCTCGCACTTGCACAGACCTATCGTCTGATCGGCAAGGTTGAGCTTGGCCCCGCACACTTCACAACGCGGCTTTCCCATCTTACATGTGCTAGCCAAAAACTCTATGCGCATCCTGTTCATTTTAGGAAATCAAACTTATTGCCCTACTTTTGTGTCACGTGTGACCCTTTGTCTTGTGCACAACGCACGTCATTCATCATTCACACAGTAGTGTCAAAGCAAGCATGGACAACACAGCCACATTAACGGTCGCCCTTGACGCATGGCTCGCCGACAACCCATGGCCACGTCCACTACGTACTGACCTCCCAGCCCTCAGCGTCTTTGAACGCAAAGGCATCCTCGATTGTTTTTGGTTCAAGGCTGCGAATGCCCAGTCACCAGCGTCCTTCCACGAGACCCTACGCAACAAGCGAGAGGCACTCATAGCAAAGTTTTACGGCAGCAATGCTTCGGGTAAAACGACGTTCATGTCGAACGGCTACCCCATCCTCCAACAGTACGCAACGTGGTGCGACGCCGAGGGCCTCAGCTACGCCATGGACAGTGCCGCCAAGGCCAAGCGGTTCCTCGAGGTCCGCCTGGACGCGAGTCGACGCAGTTGGTCGGCGCGCACCGAGGCCGGCCATAAGGGACGCGCCAACAGCGCCGCCGAGAGTGCCTTCAACGCGTACCGCCAGAGCGTATGCCATCTTACGGCCTTGAGCCAATGGCAAGGCTACGGCTTCGACATGGTCTATACAGAGGAGGTTCAAACACTTCGTCTTACGTTGATGGCCGACGTGAAGCGTTCCAAGAGCCGCGTCCAGGACAGTGCGGCCACGTCGTCTCTGCTCACCAAGCGTCTCGATCCCGATGAATGGCGCTCCATGATCGAGGGCCTCTGGGCCGGACGTCTTGAGCAGACGTTCAAGACGGCGGCAGGCCAAGAGCGCGCCCAGATGCGTGCGCTGCTCATGACGTCCCTCAATCAGGCGGCCGGTCGACGTGGTGGCGACCTGCGCAACCTCGACCTCCGCATGTTCCTATGGCACGCGCTCCCCGACGTGCGACCGGTCAGCGCATGGGCGATTGGCGCCAGCCTGCGTGCCGTCAAGGAAGACAACTTGCTCGAAGATCGCGAGCACCTTCTCGGCTGGATGCGAAGCAAGGACAGACCCGCATGCCCTGTTGGCATCTTGGCGGCGTACCTGGTGTGGATGCACGACGTCGGCGGCACGGGCGGCAACAACGCGCCCTTCTTACGGGTCATGAAAGGGGACTTGGTAAGGCCCCTTACAAAAACAGCCCCGAACGCGACACCAGAATGGTGGTCCCTCTCCCTGATCGGCGGCCGCAACGCCAACGCGGCCATCTCGGGCTCGACACACACCAAGCTCCAGCACGCGGCCTTCGACAGCGGCGACGTCTATGGCAAGAAGGCGATCACGCACATCCATCGCCCAACGGCCCTCGGCAACCTGCTCGAGGGCGGCGTCGTGTCGACCGATGCAGCCCTGTACCAAGGGTGGGTGCACGGCGTCTGGGCCGACACGTACGCCAAGGCGTCCTTCAAGACCATTCCTATGTTGAAGGCCAACGGCTGGGATCCACGCATGGACGCCTTCGAGTGTTGGTGGGAAGGCCAAGACGACGACATCCCGGCCGAGCTCAAGGCGGCGGTCTTCCCGGGACTCGATGAGGTCGCCGACATAGCCCTGACGCGTCGGGCCCATGACCGCTCGGCCGTCGAGTTCACCAAGGTCCTCAAGGTCCTGCGTCGCGTCTTCATCGAGGACAGCATCGTCCATCAGCCCCGGTGGCCGGCCTTCCCGGCGTACGACCGCCATGCCATCTGGACCACGCCGGCCTTGTACAACGTGTGGCAAGCGTACGCCGACGCCGAGCGTGGCCGGATCCTCCAACGTCAACGTGAATGGCAGATGCGCACCCAGGATCCGGGCATCGCGGCGGCGCTGATCGAGCAACTGAAGGCAGCTCATACGACACAAAAAGAACTGGCTTTGGCACTGACTGCTGTGGCCGGGCCCTCGACATTGGCTGGGCCTACGTCTACCCAGCAAGCCCATCCGACCCTTCAAGGTCAGGTTCGAGACCCACCCGAGCTCCAAGACCCGCACGCCCGTGACCTGGCCCTGACGTACGCACGTTGGGCCGATGCCCCCGTTGTTGGCGGCGTGACGTTGTGCTCGGTACGTGATGCCTACGCGGCCTACCTCGTCGAACACAAGCGCATTGCTTGGTCCAAGATCTTCCCAAAGGCCAAGGCCAATGCGGCCAAGGTTCGCTACTACAAGATGACGCCCTTCTTGCATTACATAGACGATACAGAAGCCAAGGACCGGCACAACACCCTCGCTGCCCTCCAGACCATCATGGAAGACGCCAAGATCGACGGGCCCAACTTCATCAAGCAGTGCTTCTATACGCTGTGCCATCCGGCCGACGCTGGTGACAAGGCCAAGAAGCCACCGCCCATATCGCCTCAGGCCCTGGCGGCGAACATGCGACTCTTGGGCTTGCGCTTGCCCGTGGGCACCGGCGCCAATGCCTTGCTAATGCCTTGAGATTGGATGTACGAGAGAGGATGCGCTCGGGGCATGGCACTTGCGTTCATGGCGTCGATGGACATAGGAGGCGCCTGACCCGAGCCCGAGCCCGCAACAAAGGCCTTGGCCATCCGGATCGCCACATCGATCGTCGCACGCTTGGCCGGGTTGGGCGCCGTCATGGCACGCACCAGCGCCGCAAACTCGAAGAGCTCAGGGGCGCGCGTCTCGTTGCTCGGGTCCAGCAGCAGCGCCGCCACGTCTTGGAAGCCTTCCGTGTATTGCGATGCCCATATGAAGATGAGGCCCATGCTGTAAAGATCGACGCGTCCGACGTAGGCTTGCACACCCTCGACGCCCCCCTTTGCAAAGCGTTCCGCCAGCGCCCGCACCTGAGCCTCACGCTCGCAATGGGACGACCAGTAGTACAGGTAGATGTTCTTGAGGCGCTCCACGTCGCTCTTGCTCTTGAACCGAATGTCGATGGTATCGAGCTCCTGCAACGTGAACTGCTCGAGCTCGAAGTCCGTGATGAAGAGCGGCTTCGAACGCAGCGGCCGCGAAATACGCGAGTCGTGGATCCAGCGCCGCATGCGGTACTCGGGCGGCAGTAGCCAGTAGTGCGTCATGGCCCACGGGTTCTCGATGCGATCGGACGACGTGGCGGCCTCTGTCATGAGGCTGAAGTCGATGACCTTGGCCGAGCCGCGGGCGTCCACGACGATGTTGTTGGCCTTGAAGTCCTGGTGAATGAGGCCCTTGCGGACCAAGAGCCGGATGCCCTCGAGGCACGGCAGCAGCGTACGCACGACGTCCCGAAGGCCGATGCGATCCTTGCGCTCTGCGAGCCACGCGTCGAAGGGGGCGCCGCCGTTGGGCAACGTGACCATAGGGTGCTTGGTCCGGGCTGCACCGAGCGGGCCGGTAATCAGCTCACACGTATCTTTGCGTCCTTCGGCAGGCTGGGCCTTGACCACGGCGTTGGTGACGTCGCATTGCTCGGTTGCGTACAGGAAGTACTTCTGCTTGGGGTCGACAGACCTGACGCGCTCCGACATCTTCCATTCAACCTCGCGATCGTCGTTGGTCTTGAAGACCTTGGATACCTTGGCTAGCTTTGCGGCTTTTGATGTCTTGACTGCCTTGGAGCCCTTAGTTAGTTTCGTGCCTTTGACCATCTTTGCCATCTTTGCTTCCTTGGCTGACATTGCACATGGCAACGCTGGCCTGTAGATACAACCGTAGGAGCCTTGCGCAATCAGAGCGCCCGCTTTTTGCAGTGTGTGCTGTTCTTGTTGTTGCACGCTTGTGTCTTGCATTTACGTCTGCTTCTGCTATAACTTCAGGATCTTCAACTATACGACCCGCGCGACCCGTTACTTAAAGCGCATATTTAGTATAAGAGGTCTATCTCCTCCTAGCATGATGCTAGGGCTGCCGCTTCATGTTAGCGCTCTAAAAGCAACACGCCCCCTGGCACCCTTTGTAAAACATGTACCAACACCTATGCGGCCTAGGTCCTCAGTACCTAATCGCCATGTGTGTTGTCCAAAAGCTGTACCAATAGACCAAATAGATGCAGTCCCAGCCTACCTCACACATGCTTGCATTGCCATCGCCGAGTTCACCATAGAGGTCGTCATCCTAGGACTGGTCGTGCGTGCCTTTGTACAATGGAGCTCCAACAACGTCATGGGCATGGGCAAGGGCTCGAATCGCATCAAGACCCTGCTTCCCTCGAAAAAGGGCGGTAAGCCCAATCGATCAAACCGATCCAAACGTGAGCCCTTTGATTGCATTGAAAGTGCTGAGAGCGGCGAGGAGTGTAATGCAGACGATGCAGAAGAAGAGGTTCAAAGCTATGAGGGATATGCTGGCGAGAGCGGTAGCGAGAGCGAAGCCAACAGCGAAGCAAGCAGTGATAGCGAAGCAAGCGAAGCAAGCGAAGCAAATAGCGAGGCAAGTGAAGACGAAGAGGACGCAGAAGAAGAGTCCACGTCCGATGCCGAAGCCGAAGCCGATGTAACAAACACCACCACCCTCGCCGATGTCGCTGGCATCGAGGAAGCCAAGCGCGAGGTGACCGAGGTCATCGACTTCCTTCGGTCGCCCGAAGTGTACATTAAACTAGGGGCCAAAATGCCCAAAGGCATCCTGCTGTGCGGCCCGCCCGGGTGCGGCAAGACGCTCCTCGCACGCGCCATCGCTGGCGAAGCCGAGGTCCCCATGATCATCACGTCGGGCTCCGAGTTCATCGAGATGTTCGTGGGCGTCGGGGCCGCTCGCATTCGCCAGGTCTTCGAGGAAGCCAAGAAACAGGCACCGTGTATCATATTCATCGACGAGATCGACAGCATCGGACGTCAACGTAGTGCAGGCGCCACTACGTCTAACGCCGAGCAAGACCAGACCATCAACCAACTGCTGACCGAGATGGACGGCTTCGAAAAGAATGGAGGATCTGGCGGATCTGGAGGTATCCTCGTAATTGCGGCCACCAATCGGCCCGACATCCTGGACAGCGCCCTCACACGTCCCGGGCGCTTTGACCGCATCGTCACGATCGGCATGCCGTCGGCCAAGGGGCGCGCCGACATCCTGAAGGTGCACACCAAGACGAAGCCGTTGGCCCCCGACGTGAACCTGGCTAGCCTTTCCCGCATCACTAAGGGCTTCACGGGCGCCGAGCTCGAGAGTCTATGCAACGAGGCCGCCATTTGCGCCGCCCGGAAACGACGTACCACGATCGACCAGGCCTGCTTTGACGTCGCCCTGGACAAGGCGCTTCTAGGTCTGGAGCTGGATGGTACCTCCATGTCCGAGGAGCAGCGACGCCTGATTGCGTACCACGAAGCCGGACATGCCCTGCTGGGCGTGCTCATGAGCGACTTCGATGTTGTAAAAAAGATTAGTATTGTGCCGAGGGCGGGGGCAGGTGGAGGCATCATGGGCGGCGTGACGCTGTTTGAGCCTCTCAATGACACCAACGCAAACCTGGCCCTGTACACCCAGCAGTACCTAGAGAACCAGCTGGTCGTGGCGCTCGGCGGGCGCGTGGCCGAGGAGCTCAAGTTTGGCAAGATGCGGGCGACGACCGGTGCGTACGGCGACTTCCAGAAGGTCCAGAAGATCGCGCGGGACATGGTCACCCAGTACGGCTTCAACCAGAACCTCGGCCCGGGCGCATGGACGCCCGACACCCAAGCCACGAGCGGCAACATGGCCAACGAGATCGATCGGGAGGTGTCGTACCTGGTGAACTGGGCCTACGATCGGGCCACGCAGCTGCTGACGTTGCACGAGGGCTACTTGGACAAGATTGCGAGTAAGCTGCTAGAGCGCGGCACCATGGGCGACCAGGACTTGTTGGAGGTGTTGGTGGGGATCGGGTGCGACATTTTACCCTCACGCGAGTAGTAACGTTTTAAATAGGAACACCGCATCCTATTTAACAGGGTGCAAACACCTTACGTGTACATTACGTGTACCTCACAGTCCAAAGAGCGCCGGCGCCACCTTCTTGTACAACACATACGCCGGGATGCTGATGGCCACGCAGCTGCCCACGGAGATCATGGCCGTGAGGGTGCCGATGGCCTTGGAGAACTCTTCGTTTTGGTCACGCAGCGCCTTCATGTGGTCGCGCACCTTGTCAAGCGCTTTCCATTCTACCATTTTTGCATCGAGCGTCACGGCCTTTCCGAGGTACTCCTGCTCCGTCATGTTCTCTCTAATTCGTGTGTCTTCGTCGTCACCGGCATTTGCCTTGAGCCAGCCCATGTCAGGGATCTCAAGGACATTCTCGGCAAACGCAGCGAGCTCGGCGCCCTCTTCGTGAAAGACGTAGTAGGGGAGCTCTTTGCTCTTGAGAGCATTGCCCGCGTCCATGACCGAGGGTGCATCGTCGGGGCGCGTCTTGACCAGACCGGGCAGCCGGAGCATGTTCTGCAGTATCATTGCTTTGAAGGCCTTTCCAAGTGGGGCATTCTCGTTTTTATCGTCGTCCGCAACCTCGATGTGCGTGAGCTCCTTGATGGCAACATGCGTCGCGTCGATCTGAAGTTGGTAGGCCTTCAAGAAGGCGTTCAGCTTGAAGTACATGTGGGACCCGAACAATAGGATGGTACGCATCAGGAACCAGATAAAGAGCCAGAGGCTGTCGGCAACGAAGGTACCGTCGCGCTCGAAGAACTCTTCGTGGGCGTAGTACTTCGGGTATGCGTAGACCAAGAACAAGCTAATGTAAAGGCTGGTCTGGATGCCAATGACCTTCTTGTAAGCAGTACCATCGTCGATGTTGGCACCCAGAAACGTCGGGGCTGCTTTGCCTTGGCTCACCATGAGGCCAGTGTAGACAAGGATGCAGAACCACACGATCATGCCCCATCGACTGATGCGAGGATGGGCGCCACTCTTGTTTTTATCGGCACACTCGTCGACCGTCTTCTTTTCTTTCAAACCGCACTTGATCGTCGAGAAAGCCGGACCAAGCACAATGCTCAGGAATAGGAAGAAGGTACCCCGACCGAGCATGTTGAGGGCATCCTGAAGCCGCTTCATGTAGCTCTTGTCGTTCACCAAGGCTCGCACGTACCGCAAGGGCGACTCGTACTCCATGTACGAATGCTTGCAGTCGCCGCGCACCATGTTGCCCACACGAGCGGCCTTGTGCACTTGCAACATGATGTGCCAGATCTGGACCCACCCAAGGACGCCGAAGATGATGGCGAGGACCGTGCACCATGTGAAGGCGGCGGACGTCAACGTGGCGCCTGGGCTTTCCATGGCTTTCGCTTTCTTTCACGTTGTTTTTGTGTCGGAATACGCTTTCCCTACACACTCTATCTGATGTCTGTAAAAATATATCGGGAACGTCGGGCCTGACGTGTAGGTCGGGCTTGACGTGGATTGTCGGGCCTGACGTGGATTGTCGGGCCTGACGTGGATTGTCGGGCCTGACATGTAGGTCGGGCATGACGGGATGGCTTCGCATGGTTTGTCAGGCCTGACGTGGATTGTCGGGCCTGACGTGGTATGTCGGGCTTGACGGGGATTGTCGGGCCTGACGGGTATTGCTTCGCATGGTTTGTCGGGCTTGACGTGGATTGTCGGGTCTGACGTGGGTGGTAGGGCATAACATGGATTGTCGGGCCAGACGGGGATTATCGGGCGTGACATGGATGGTGGGGCATGACGGGGATTGTCCGGCTTGACGAAAAACAAAAGAAGCTAAGGCCCGGCGGAGCACGGAATGACATCCCCGACTTCATAGACATAAAAGTGTATCTTGCGCAACATCACATTCCGATGCACAAGCTCGAGCACGCCCGCCGTGGCTGCCGTAAAGGTCTCTTTGTCGAAATTGGTCGGCGTCTTAATGGCAATGTAACGTGTATGGGGTGCCCATTCTTTACATAGGTCCGCAAGAGGCACGTTTGAAAGCTCCAAACTTACGAGGGACTGTGTTTTGTAATCGGGCCCTCCCCACGGCGGATCGATGAAAATGACGTCATAGAGCGGCGCCTTTGATCGTAGACGTGAGTGATTCCAGCTCACTTCCTTGACTGAGTCGCCGTGGACGCAATGGACGTTGTGGAAGCCTAGGACATGCAGGTTGTGTTGCAAGAAGGCAAAGCGTGTCGGATCACTCTCGATGGCCACGACGTGCTTGAAGGCCCGCGCAAAGCTCATGGCATTGCCGCCGATGCATGCCGTCGCGTCGCACAACGTTGCACTCTTGGCGACACCCGGCCCGAGCACACGTACGAGGTCCTGCGTCATGCGATCGGCCGTCACCTGATCCGTGACCGAGTACGCGGCCTCTTCATCGAGCTTCAAGAGCGACCGTTGTGGAGCCGGAACATACTTGAACAAGAAGTCACGCTTGTGTCCCATGCTCCCTCTTGCCACTGCTCCTTTGCTTCACCGCTTCGACATTCCATGCCTACTTGTTCTCCTATCACATCAATGTCTTTAAGCCATCGTCAGCAACACATTGCCATAGTAGCCCGCAAGCGCCACACGCACAATGGCAAGGAGCGCGCCACGAATCGGGTCCTCGGCACCGCTAAAGTGCATCACCTTACGAATGGCGCCGAGAACGTAGTATAGGAACACGAAGCCGAAGCCGATGGCCTTGAGCGTCTGCAGACCACTGAAGAGCATGAGGTAGCCTAGGAACGCAAAGGCATCGTAGAACTGAGTGTGAAAGGCGATCGGCAAAATGAAGCTTAGGCCATAGAAGGCGATCATGAAGGCGTATGCCACTTTGAGGGCGTATGCGTAGTAGCGTGCGTCCGAAGCCGCCGCCACCGCATCCGGCTGCTCCTCACCCTTCCGCTTGCCCTTGGCATCCAGGGCCTTCAGGACACCGAGCGTTCCGTAGCCGCCCACCAGAAGCAACGTCCCTAGGAACAACAAAGGGTGGCGACGCGTGACCAAGCTGAACGATATGAAGATGAGCGTGGCCATCAAATAGGCGACGGCGGCGATCAGCGTCCATGTTTGTGTTGCGGCCATGTTTGGTTTGGACCTAGCTACTTAATCGAGCGAAAGATCTTCGACCATGCCACCGAGAGCATCGGCGGCCGCGGCTCCTGAGTCTTTTGCTTCCTTCGACTCCACGTTGTTGTTCAACAGATCCATGACGTCTGGGTACGCCAAGATCGCCTGGCGTATCGGCAACATGCGGACCTTGACGTACTCTTTATCACCAGGATTCGCCTTGTGCACCACGAGGCACGTCGACGTCAGCTCGAAGTAGAACGGGGGATCGTAGAGGGCACGCATTCTTGGTTATGACTCGACTGACCACTATCTATGGCATCATGTCCATTTTCGCCCTAAACCATAACCCACCTACACGGCCGCGGGCAACCCCAGCCCATCGGCGACCTTTCGGTACCGTTCGAGGATGCGGCCCTCGTTCATGCCGCTGTCGCGCTGCTTGTAGAAGCCCAGATGCGAGACGAAGCACGACATGTCCACGTAGTTGGCGCGGCCCGTCTCGTTCGGCATACGTACCGAGAGCTCGTGCTCGTCGTCGTTGCCGATGCGTTGGAAGATGTCCAGATCCTTGCTCAAGATGGCGAACAGGTTGATGCTGATGCGATCGCCCACCTTGATCGTGCGCACGGGCATGGTGGCGGCCCGCGACGTGTAGTCGACCAGGTTGTCGATGAAGTGGTCGTGGAGACGCTCGGCCAAGCGGCCGTCGGCCCATAGGCGGCCACAGAAGGTGTCGTATGGGAAGGTCCCGAGGTTATTGGCCTCTGCGGGGTGGAAGCCTGCCGTCTGTTGGTAGTTGGCGCATACGCCGTTGTTGATGATCGAGGGGAAGGCCAGCAAAAGGTCGGGGAACATACGCCGGTGCTCAAGGAAGCCATGGAAGCGGTCCAGGTCGACATAGACCACGTCGTCGTCGCACTTGATGATGATGTGATCGGGGTAGCGCTCCTTGGTGTAGTAGTGGTAGTACTCGGTCCATGCACGCTTGTTGTCGACGTGCATCAGCTTGATCGGCTTGCTTTGGTCGGAAAAGTGCTCCTGGAGCCAGCGCTCGTCGTCCATGTTGCGTGTGAAGTTCCAGAGGTGGCACTCGGTGACCAGGCCGCGCTCCATAAGGGCCCGCACATACCGCAACATGACCTCAAGGTACGGCCGACGCCCTGCAAAGCATGTCAAGATGACTGAGGACTCGAAGGCCATCGCGCAACTCTTGCTGCAATCTGTTCTGTCATTCGGTATTTGTGGTGCCTACGTGGGCGCATTACTTAGAGGCTTGTGGGCTTAAAGCAGACTAAATGGACCCTGGTACGTTGAAAGGTACTTCGGTCTTTGATGTCTTCAGTTACAACGGCGAGCCCATAGTGGCCCTACGTCTCGAGACGCTGGCGCCCGTGGTCGATCGATTCGTGATCGTCGAGAGCCGAGAGACGTTCTCGGGCATCATCAAGGACCGCTTGTGGAAGGACGTGCACGCGGACGTCTTTGCGCCCTATGCCGACAAGA
>Ga0208974_1001053_pt1 | contig 10957 bp, 13 predicted proteins | sample GreLakmeER15MSRF_FD_187699 | JGI IMG/M metagenome (GOLD analysis project Ga0208974, IMG submission 187699) | Freshwater lentic microbial communities from great Laurentian Lakes, MI, USA - Great Lakes metaG ER15MSRF (SPAdes) | ecosystem: Environmental > Aquatic > Freshwater > Lake | place: Great...
GAACTGAATGTATCTACTCCAGAACCACCTCCACCTTGAATATAAGATTGGCCTGTGTACATTCTATCACCCAAATCATTTTCTCTTATAGGTTTAAACATACCTATAAATATAAAATAGTATTGCGTTTTTAAAAAAAAGTTTTAACTCTGATAGAGTGTATATAATAAAATATTAAACAAACTTAAGTTTTCGTAACATACTGCTACTAATATTAGGTGTTCTTTCTATTAAATGTAATCTATTTATGTCAACCGGATACATTTTTTTTATTTTTTCAGATGATTCTCTGCCCGCTACAACAAAATCAACTTTTAAATCATCAATAAAAGATTGAGTAGTAATTGCTGGTGCATTTTCATAGATCTCATCAAACAATCCCGTTTTTTTTACATTTTCCAATCTAACTTCATATGAATCTAACGGTTTTTCTTTGTAAGACATTACTTGTTCATCATTATGTATACCCACTATAACCTTTTGAAATAATTTTTTACACCGTTTTAATAAATTATAATGTCCCTCATGAAAAAGATCACCCACCAATGATGTATAGACAATATGATATCTTTTATCAACACCAACATTATCTGTAATTTCCCACCACTCTTTATCTAATTCTTCACATCTATATTGAGGAATCATATAATTTTTTCCGTATCTTACTTTTAAGAATGATGACAAATGTCTGGGACAATTAAATTGATAATCTCCAAGTTTTATCGTTTCCAATTCATCTATATAAAATGGTTTAAATTTAAAGTTGCCTTTAACCTCAGGGAATCCAAATGGAAGTACAATAAAATTTCCATTTTTTTCACATGTATAAATATCAAATCTTCTGGATTTAATATTGTGTCCAAAAAATTCAACTGAAATAATATTATCTTTATTTTCGCTTTTAGAAATTATTGATAATTTATTTTCACTGACCAATTTATTTAATATTTGGATTGCATCAGACTGTTTTTCTTTAAAGATACATATATCCACATCATGATCATGATCAAACATTTTACCTTCTCTATATGCAGATAAAAGAGTTCCTAAATCAATCCAATGAAATATATTATGTTCTTTAAATTTATCACATAATAACTTCAAACAATCTGTAGAATAATTTATTATCTCATTCATATTTTTCAATATTTCTAGTCTAGTTGTTTTAACATCTTTACATTGATTATCAACTTCATCAATTAAAAGGAGATGGTGTTTGTAAAGAAAGTTTAAACATACCTATAAATATAAAATAATATTGAGTTTAAAAAAATTTTAATAGTAATACTTTTTAATTGAATCGTCTATAATCTTGGAAGATTCTACCAATTCATCCGTCCAAAATATAAAATTATAATCTGGATACATCAATTTCCATTTATCTCTAAACGAGATAAATTCATCTGGTATTGATTTATTTCCAATCCAAATATGATGTATTAATTTAGGTATCATTTTATAGGATGGTAAAAATATGATTGATTTAGATTAAGATTAATATCGTTTGTCGTCCAACTTATAAAATTATTTATATCCTCTCGTCCTTTTTTAAGTGTTGTAAATTGATTAACTAATGTTCCACATCTAATCTCCGAAAACATATTATTATATAAATGATTGTTTTTTAAAACTTCTTCAACACATTGTTTTAATATATGGTTTTTAAAATATATACATGTCGTTTGTCCACACGAATAGATATTTTTAAATTTTTCATTATATATATTGTGTTTTCTATATAATTTTATCCACTCCCAACTTTCTTCACCTGGATTACATATAGTGCTTCCGAAAAAATCTAATCTCGTATCAAAAAAAGATTCTATAGATACATTGCAAATTGTGTCATATTCATATAAAAAGTATTCATTGTAGTCATTATAATGTCTATATATATCATATAAACACAAATCACCATCGAACCAATCCAAATGATTATTAGGAACATAATAATGTATATCTTTATTTGATGGATATATATTTTTTTTAATTTGTATCGAATTATCTAATAAATTACATCCTTCAAAACCAATTGATATCACATCCCAGTAAGGATTTAGTTTTTTAAGATTTTTGAATCTATCTATAATATTTAAGTCAACATAATGATGACTAAATAATATAAGTTTTTTATTCATATTATAAATTTTGTGATATAAGTTTAGACAATAAACAATTTTGTTTTAATACATCCGTCTCGGAAAGATTTTTAATTTCTTCTGGAAATTTTGAATTATATAACATAACAGACTGTAAACCAAATGTATTTAATTGACCGTTTTCAATAAATTTATTATATTCTCTCCACTCTAACGGAGAAAAACTTTCTCTCGCATTATATCCAAAATATCTGATCTCATTATTTTCTATCTTTTTGTGTAATATTGGGTGTAATAACTGATACCCTAGTTCTTCCCAACCGAAAAATGTTTTTAAATTTATTAATGCCTTCATTTTTTGTTTCCATTCATGTAAAACTATATTGTTTTTATTTACACAAATCATTCCTATAGATGGACAGTTTCTTTCCCACTCATACGAAATATAATCGTAGTCATTTAATTTATTAACAATTTCCGATAAATCTGATAACAATATTTGGTCTAAATCTAACCAAACACCTCCATTTTCTAATAATAAATTGCAACGTATATAATCAGCCTTATGAGCAACGCATTGTATTTTAAAATAGTTATCGGGTAAATCGTCCGTTATATAATCAAAAATATTACAGTCATTAACAAAGTGATACTCCAAAACATCTTTTGTCTTGTTCTTAATTATTTGTTCACATAGTTTTATATAACCTGGTTTTTTGCCCTGCCAATATGTAAATAATTTAGTTTTCATATTGTGTTAAACGTTATAATTAAACCGTTTAAAATCCGATAAATATAAATTTTTAACTATGTTTGATGTTTCCTCATTCCAATTTATTTTTGAATCTATTACATTATCCGTTCTATGTTCATGCAATACTTCATTATCAAATAATGAAAAAATGTGAGATAAATCATACGGAGTTTCAACGTGAAATACGTTTTTTACATACTCCGGAATAAATTTTGATTGTGGATAAAAATGAGACTCGCTAACTATAAGTTTTTTCAATCCAATAGTTATAAACTCATTAAATGAGATTGTTTTTTTAAAAAATCGATCCGACCCAAATATTTTTATTATTTCTTGTTGACAATATTGTATATGGTTTTTATCAACCGATTTATGAAATTTATCTCTATACATAGATTCTACCCTAGAATATGGATTTCGAACCAATGCATTCAATTCATAATCTAAATTAATATTATAAATTCTATCTGCTTTATTTTGATCAACCATCTTATAAAAAGACCGTGTGCAAACTTTCTGAGACGTAAATACGTATGACGTTTTAAAATTATAAAAACAATAAATAAAACTAAAATTGTATTCGTCTTTTATATTTTCTAAATTAATAAACATAAAATCTAAAGGGTTTATTGGATATGCAACCATTTTTCTAATTCCCTAATAAAATCATCATAATCGTTTTCATTCAAATCACCTATATGTCCAACTGAGAATATCTTTCCATTTAATCCTCCAGTAGGTGTAAAATATATATTCTTCTGTATCATCTTGTTAAAAAAGTCTTTCACATCCGTTTTTTCAGTATATAACACAGTGCAACAATTGGATGGTGTTTCTGCTGCAATTTTTAATGGTAGACGTGTTATTTTCTTACGAAAATAATGTGCTAAATTTTCAATTCTGTTTAATGATGTATGAATTCCGTTTTTATCTATATCTTTTAACTTCAAATATATCTGATTCATAACTAAACTATTTGTTGTATATGGAAAATACAATTCAACAAAATCATTAAGATACTTATTAAAATCAGTATAATAAGATACAGAGTTAAATGTTGCAGACTTAGCTTCTTTGTTAAGAATAACAATTCCAATACCGGGATAAACAGATAATCCCTTGTGACTTGAAGTCGCAAATCCATATACATTACAATCATCCATGTTTGTTTCATGTATAAGAAACGATCCCATTCCATCAACTATAAGTTTAATATTGTATTTTTTACACAAATTTCCTATAGTTTTTATATCATTTAATTGACCAGACGATGTTTCTACATGTTGCATCAATAAAAATGTAGGAGAGTGTTCCTTTAACAAGCTTTCTATTACGTCAATATTTAAATTTTTACCAAATTCAGATGTATATTCACAATAAGATTTATTCTGTTTTTTACATATTTCGATCCATCTTTTGCCAAAAGTTCCACCTGTTATAATAAAAACTTTATTATTTTTTGAAATCAGATTATCAACTATAGATTCCATAGCTAATGTTCCGGTTCCTGTTAAAAATATAACTTTTCCATCCAAACAACCTGCGTATTTTAAGATAGAATTTTCACAATATTTAGCTTTGTCTGCTAATTGTTGGGTTCTAAAATAAATTAACTGTTCAGAGGATGATTCTCGGATATAATCCTCATTATTTACAGTAGCTATATTTAGATTTGTAATTCTATTTTGCATATATAAAACTATTACTGGAATACCTATTTTTATATCATTTATAACCTTATCTATATTTATATATCCTTTATGTGTTGTATAATTTTTGTTGTAGATACATATTGAGTATAATCTATATATTCTATATGAATATTATTTTTTAATGTCCAATCTATACTTTCTATATAAGCAGTTTTCCAGTCAGCACCGACTGTGATTATATCAACTTTAAATTCTTTTATATATTTGAGTGGTAAATATTCTTCGGCATCAACTGTCCAATCTATATATTTGCAAGATTGAACTATCAACTTTCTTTGAATAAACGGAATTATAGGTTTCTTATTTTTATAAAGATATACGAATTCATCGGTATTAACTCCTACAATTAATCTATCTCCCATTTCTCTGGACTTTTTTATGAAGTTTAAATGTCCAACATGGAATAAATCAAATGTGCCACATGTAAATATAGTTTTCATACTATATCTAAATATTCATTTCCAATATTATCATCTACACTATCCCATTGTTTATTAAATTTTTCACAATAAGATTGTTTTTTATAAAAATTATCACCATATCTAACTTTTAGATATAAAGGAACATTATTTGGACAATAAAAAAAATCATCATATAACTTAATTTTTTCTAAATTGTTTAGTTGTCTCAAGTTTGATTTACATTTTAATACAGCATTATCTTTTGTCAAAAAGCTAGAATAGGCATAATTATCTTTTATATCGAAAAAATATACATCTAACCAAAGTGGTTTAACATTTTCAAATGTATAGAAATCAATTTGATAAACTTTATTATCTATCCATTTAGCTAAAGGGAGTTTATTAAACTTATTTTCATCAATTTTTCCTTCCAATAACTTTTTAACTTTATCACTATCGTGATTAAATACACCAATGTCCATATCATAATCAATATCAATTATTTTACCTTCACGATATGAACCTAATAATGTTCCAAACTCTAACCAATATTTTATATTATTTTCCTCAAATAAATCAGTTATTGATTTCAAACATTTTGCCGAATAATATCCTCTATCTATCATATATTTAAAAATTCCAAAGAATTATTTACATTTTCTTCTTGATCTCTCATGTTATCCTATCTCGCTTTTATACTTTTTATAAAATTCATTCTTGTCCGTTTCATAATCTCTATACGAACTTGCATAAAATATTTTATCAATAGGTATATACACATTAAAATTTGAATATACATTCCTTGACAAAAACCAATCAATTGGATAAACAGAACCTTCGATAGAATTTAATATAAAATTCACCGTGTTTTTTTTGTAAGCAACTGCATGTGTTCCAACGATTTCTTCTTTATCTTGCAAATTATAATATTTATTAAATTCTGAAAATTTTGTATGTAAATGATTGTTGTGTGCATGATATCCAAAATTTATTATATCCCATTTTTCTGGAATTTGACTTATAAAAAAGTTAAATTTTTCAACATAATTCACATCAAAATTTACATCATCTTCAAATATAAAAAACGAATCCGATTTAAGGTATGATTCTTTCAAAAAAATTGATTCATTTGCACTTATTAAACTTTGTGCTCCTTCATTAACTAATGTCTTGTCATAATCCGGTTTAAAATATTTTTTCTTGGGAGCAATTATTAATTCATATTGAATATTTTCTGTATCTAGAAACAGTAATAAATCGGATAATCTACTATGAGTTGCATATGATGAAATAACATACACCTTATTAAAATACTTATTTAATACATTCATACCAATATATATAATTATCTTTGAAAACGATTAAATTATATAGTTAACTATACTTAAAAATTTCCTTTTGTTTTTATCATTCACTTCCAAGAAATGGTTTCTTATATTTTTACTATTTCTTCTCTGAAACTCTAGTAGTTCATCAATATTTCTTAACATTTCATCAAATTTAGATATATCAACAAAATGACCCTCTCTAAATATATAACTAGTACCTGGAATAAATTTACTTTTATCTAAAAATTTATATCCCAATACACTTCTACATACATTTTTAGTGGTAATAAATTTTACCAAATCTGGATCTAAATACTCCTTAAATACAGGTATTTCACTGCATATAACCAACTTACCACAGCTCATTGCTTCCCATAAATAATGTCCCCACCCCTCATATAAGCTACAACAAATATGAATATCATGAGTATTAAGTTCACCATCAACTTTACTGTCAGATAAATATTCAGACTCGGAGTCCAATACCTTTATACTATCTTTATAATTGTATATAAGTTCGGAGTTCTTCTGAATTGACTTACCTTTAAAATGTAATACTTTTCCGGTATTTCTAGGAAAGAAATATCTATCTAAACTAAAAAATCCAGTTTGGACTATATTTGCATGGTAAGGAGCTAACAATTGTTTTGCATAATTTGACTTAACGATCAAATAATCAAACTGACTCAAAAATAAAACTTCATATTGATTTAACCATTCTTCATTTATAATAAATATATTTTTTTTATTATTTGGAAGTTGATCCGCTTGAATATTTTGTATAAAAATACCTAAATCACCTTTCCTATATTCATTGGTTTTGGATATGTCATATGAAACTACATCATAGTCTGATAACAACGCTTTAATCAAAATAGCATCATTTACTACGCCCACACCGTTATTCCAATAATATAGATTGATTTTCATATTACGTTAATGTTTTCAATAAATTTTCTAACTTATCTAAATCAATTTTCCACGGTTCATTTAATGGATCGCCACATCCTTTGTAATAAACACCATATAATGGAGATTCTTTATCTAAATACCCAATATCTAAAAATTTTACATTCACTGGCAAATTATTAAAATAAAATTCATTTCCCATAGATGCAGATTCTAATGTATATATTGTTACATCTTTATTTTTTTCAACTAAAAACGCATTACAATTTCCTCCACCGGATTCTAGAAATATATTCTTAAAATTATTAAAATATAATTTTTTCTCATAGAAAGTTAAATTTGCCATTCCGTTTTTTATTACAAAATTATATTTCTCAAAAAGTTTTTTAACATCTTCTACATTTGTAAGTTTTCTATATACGCCATGTATAGCATCCCCTCTAAAAATTACAAGATTGTCTTTTTTTATTATATTATGTAAATGTGTAAAATCGTCTTTACAAATTCTAGCGCCAGGAATACAACATTTTTCTTCAAAATATAATTTTTTAATTAAAACTTTTTTGTTTAAAAATACATCAACAAATTCGTCAAAAGAATATAAACTATATCCATCTTTTATGATATAATCATACATTTCATACATGTGCTGGCTAAAATTTGTACATAATATTTTTTTATTTTTAGGAAACAAATGTATTTTTTGTGTAAAATTACAAACTCCATGAGCGTAAATTTCTTCCGACATTTCATGTAACATATAAAGTTCATCAATTATTATATCAATTTGTCGGGTTTTAAAATTTGATTCATTAATATTTTTATATTCTTGCCCATAATAAAGTAATATATATGATTCTTGAGTTTCATCTTTATATGGAAATAATTCGGAGTGGCGATCCCCATAAAATGTTGCGCATTTTTTTTGTTTATCGTGGGATATCCAGAGATTAAAAAATAATTCTATATTTTCTAAACATGTCATATATTATGTTTTATATTTATTAAATTCTTCAGATTCATGTTTATAAAACAAATCAACGAGTTCATCAAAATTTGAATTTTCCACATAATTTTTTCTAATTAAAACATATTTGAAAAACCATAAAGAGTGTAGATTCATTTTATATTTTGATATTGGATATGTTATAAAAGATTCTGGGGTGAAGTAGTTATCGGCATATATATCTCCCACATTTCTTTGTTTATTTAAATATAAATAATATTCCAAATAATTATAAATGAAATTATATGTGTATAACTTTATAGACTTTGAAGTTCCAAAAAACGAAAAATCTGAATACCTAATATGACCATTCATTACTTCTATATCTAGACATACAATTGATTTATCCACATCAATTGTTTTTGCCCAAGACGTATTTATTCCATTCCACATATTTCTATAATTTTCTATAAAATTAAATACGAGATGTCTAGATATATGAGGATTTGGTTCAACGTATAAATCAGGCCGAAGTTTAAAAATTAAATCATATTTAAAATTGTTTTCGTTTTCATAGTCTTCAATTAATTTGATTGATTCTTCTTGACTATGATATGGATATAATCTTTGATAATCATTATTCAAAGATGGATTGATGATCCAATCTTCAGGAGGATTAATGTCTAGTTTTATTTTTTCTATTTTATTTTGTATTTCATTATATCCTTCCTCTATTACAAATTTTTTAGGAAATAGTATTGATTTTATCATATCTTCTTCATGTGATGTAATAAAATCTTGCGAAAAATTTTTTTTTCCATTTAATATGTTACATTTTTTTCTGTTTAAATGAACAAAATAATCTACCTCTAGAAGAACAGACTCATTTTTGTAATCAAAATAATTTACGATACTTTTTAGTGATACATCATTGTGATTTCTCAATCTAGATGATATCGCAACTGCTACTTTAATTTTTTTCATAATTTATTACACGGATGACTATATACAGTTTCATACTGACACGATTTTATATCAAAGGGAATATCTATCATTTCTAAATCTGTGGGAATATAGAGTGAATGTTTTGCCATAACAATTCCTAATTTATAATTTATCATTTGTTTCAATTCTCCTATATGATGATGAACATAATAATGTATTAGTTGATGTATAGTGTTGTATTGATGATTATTTAATTGAGAAAATTCTTTATATAACAACAAATTATTCAATGTCATATCTTTAAAGAATTTCTGCATAGGTTCATATAATCCATAATGATAAACATCACTTGAAATTACATCATTTATATAAATTGAATTCAATAAAGGCACATATACAGTATTCTCCTTTTTCTCAGATATAATTTGGACAATGATATTATCAAGATCGTTAGTTTTAGACCCAAGTTCATATTTAAACAAAAGATCCGGCCTTATATTGAATATTATATCAACTTTATTATCTATTAATTTCATAGATTCTTCTCGTTTAAAATGCATTGATATAGTTGCATCTGGAAATCTAGGAATGTTTGTATTGTTGATTTGGTTAATCAATTCACCAAAAGAATTGTTTATTTTATTATAAAATTCTTTTTGACTTACCACCATTATATTTTTAAAATTCAATTCTCTTTGAAATTCATCAAGCCAATTATTGAAGTCTGACATAGTATATTCTCTATATTTATCAGGATATACGTGCTTCATGTATTTTACATGATGGTGATTTATATTAATCTCTTCTATTGTATACAAATAGTATTGAATTTCAATTTCATTATAATTTGCATTTAGTTTTTCATTTATGTAATTTAAATTATATGAATTAAAAAAATTTTTAATATAAGGAACAGATTTATATCCTCTCAGATGTCCACATATATTTACTGCAATTTTTAATGTGTTATTCATAAATTTTTAATAGCTAATTCTCTATATTGTGTTATATTACCCCATTTAACATTATATTTATCAAAATTTGGATGTCTTAACATTTCCATAAATTCATTATACTCCGTATGTTCTTCTTTATAAACCATAGCATTTGTAAAAAATGTAGATTCATACCAAGGATAAATTAAATATGGTGCCGGTGTAAATCCATAATTGTTTGCAAGTTCAACAAACTGAGGCAATTCTTTGTAATTCTTTTGTTGTAAAATAAAAGACATTTCCACATAAAAAGTATATTTATTTACTTCAATTTGTTCTTTTAAGAACTTAGTGTTATCATTTAACGCTTTCCAATTTCCCCCCACACGTATTTGATTATAAGTTTCTTCTGTTGCAGCGTCATATGATATCAAAATATGAGCTATATTATTATGAAGTCTACTAATTTTTTTCCAATACTTAGGTGTCATCATTACACCATTTGTCTGCAATCCAATTCTTAAATTAGGATATTGTTTGCCGTCTATACTAAATAAAAATTCTCTATATAGTTTTGAAGCAAATGGATCACCTGAGCCTGTTATATTAATAGTGATTATTTTATCAGGATTATTTTTTATTAACTCTAACAATTTATATTGAAACTTTTTATTTAATTCATAATCTTTAACATTTAAATCGTGTGATATTTTTTCAGGACGACAACTTGGACATTCCAAATTACAACTTCTATCATTGCATAAATGTATGTATCCAGGAAGTTTATCATGTTCCAAGATATAATTATCTATAATAGATCTTATTTCTACATCTTCAGTATTTCTATCAGGTAATGTTCCGTCTTGTATGTAAGGACAAATATCTTGTTTACAATATTTAAAATTTCCATCAAGTATGGATTTTCTAA
>Ga0208974_1001054_pt1 | contig 10946 bp, 21 predicted proteins | sample GreLakmeER15MSRF_FD_187699 | JGI IMG/M metagenome (GOLD analysis project Ga0208974, IMG submission 187699) | Freshwater lentic microbial communities from great Laurentian Lakes, MI, USA - Great Lakes metaG ER15MSRF (SPAdes) | ecosystem: Environmental > Aquatic > Freshwater > Lake | place: Great...
TACTCACGGGTTGGCAAGTTCCTATCTTGAGGGTGCAAACTTTCTTACTGCGGCAGTTAGTACTCCAGCAGATTCTATGGGTCATTCTCTTCTTCTTCTCTGGGGTCCTGAGGCTCAAGGGGATATCGTCCGCTGGTTCCAACTTGGGGGACTATGGCCTTTTGTGGCACTCCACGGATCTTTCGCTCTAATCGGATTCATGCTTCGCCAGTTTGAGATTGCTCGTTTAGTAGGAATTAGACCGTACAATGCTATTGCGTTTTCTGGGCCTATCGCTGTTTTTGTCAGTGTGTTTCTCATGTATCCACTCGGACAATCATCTTGGTTCTTTGCGCCGTCGTTTGGTGTTGCTGCGATTTTTAGATTCCTCTTATTCTTGCAAGGTTTTCATAACTGGACACTCAACCCCTTTCATATGATGGGAGTTGCTGGTATACTAGGAGGAGCACTACTCTGTGCGATTCATGGAGCAACAGTAGAGAATACACTTTATGAAGATAGTGAACAGTCAAACACTTTCAAAGCATTTGAACCTACACAGGAAGAAGAAACGTATTCAATGGTTACTGCGAACCGCTTCTGGTCACAGATATTTGGTATTGCTTTTAGTAACAAGCGTTGGCTTCATTTCTTCATGTTATTTGTTCCTGTCATGGGTCTGTGGACTTCCAGCATTGGTATCATTGGTCTTGCCCTTAATCTACGTGCTTATGATTTTGTAAGTCAGGAGATTAGAGCAGCAGAGGATCCGGAGTTTGAGACGTTCTACACGAAGAACATTCTTCTGAACGAAGGTCTGCGTGCCTGGATGGCACCTGTAGATCAACCTCATGAGAACTTTGTGTTTCCTGAAGAAGTTTTACCTCGTGGAAATGCTCTCTAAAACTAAATAAGGGAGTTCCTCAAGAACTCCTTTTTTTATGTTCTTCATCCTCATAAGTTTCATACTTTTTGGAGTCTTTATGTTTATAATGTCTATTACGCAAGATATATGATATCGTCCACAACACCTTATAAGTTGGCAGAAATTATTAGGGACACTTGGCCTCAACTTTACAGATCATCTAAGATAAATTACAATACTCAAAAGACTTCTAAAAATGAAAAAGTATAATGAAGAATATTTTTCTGTGATTGATAAAAAGACTGGAAGAAAGATTTTGGATTGTGGTGATGAGTCTGATGCACTTGCAATGATTTCTTTTGACCCACAGAATAGAACTTATACTCGCAATAAGTTTTTAATGGGCCCTGTTGTGGACATTGAAATTCCAAAAGCACTTCCAACGTCTGAAATTGTTGTGGTACATGATGTACCTGCAGAAAAATTTGATGAATATTGGGATAATCTATTACCACAAATTAAATTGCCAGAAGGTCAAGGTATTCCAGTTAACGCTAAATAACTTTCAGTTTATAAAAAATTATGAAGTTCACAGTTTATTCAAAAGACGGCTGCCCATATTGCACAAAAGTTCAACAGGTGCTAGAGTTAGCAGAACTGCAGCACGTAGTTTACAAATTGAATAGAGATTTTACTCGTGAGGAGTTTTATTCTGAATTTGGTGAAGGTTCTACATTTCCTCAAGTGACTGTAGACGATAACCACATTGGTGGATGCACGGATACTGTTCAATATCTGAAGGAGCAAAATCTAGTTTAATGGATAATAACTTTCACGAAGTATATGGTGATGTTGAGAAAGCAATTGACTATGCTTTCAAAGGACAATTTGTTTTGAAGTTTTATGATTATTTAAAAATTCGTGGATCACGAAGACACGAAGTTGAAGAGTTCATTGAAAGCAAAACCGCAAACGAGATCAACAACCTTATAACGGATCTTGATGATTATCTTGAAGGAGGTGCTGATGAAATTCATAAACAACTTCGTGAGGGTTATGGGCACATTCCAAAACCCGAAGCAAGAAAAATAAGAAACTACTTGTACGGTATCTTAGAAGATGCCTGGAAATATAGTCATGATAGACGACCAGGAAGACGCAAAAAACAAACTAAATAATTCAGAACCCCAGATCAATCGGGGTGTTGAGTTATTACTACGCAATAGGAGAAGAAGATCAGAAAAACCAAAAACTTTTCAAGTGAAGTTTGGTAAGATGATCTCTCTTTTCCGTAGAGAGTTTCATTTTTTTATTGAATTTCACTTTGATGTTAGGAAAAAATAAACTCTCTGGAGAAGAAAAATGCTAGCAGTAACTCTGACCATAGGAACATTGGTCTCAATTATGTTCTTTTTTGTAGGAGGTGTGGTAGGATGGTTAGCGAAAGAGCATTTCTACCAGACATCACCAGTTTATACGCATCCAGAGATGTTTGATTCAAATGGGAATGTAATACCCGACGAAATTTTAGCTGTGAGATTTGAAAACGATTATGACTACGACGAAGACGAAGAAGACGACTGAAACAACAATTGACACTCTTCCTACAAATCCTTTTGTTTTTGAGATTTTAGAACTTGCTTCAAAGCAAAGAAGTAATGCCAAAAAGGTAGAAGTTTTAAAAACTTATCAACACGACTCTTTAAAATCAGTTTTTATTTGGAACTTTGATGAATCAATCATCAGTCTTCTCCCCGAGGGTGAAGTTCCTTATGGAAATGCTGATGAACAATCTGTCTACACTGGCAGTCTTTCTGATAATCTTACTAAGGAAGCTGCGGGTGGTGCATCTGCAACAGGACAGGATCTAGATGGACGTGGGCGTACATCTCTTCGCAGAGAATATCAAAATCTTTATCATTATGTAAAAGGTGGTAATGATAGTTTGACCTCTATTCGTAGAGAGATGATGTTTATTAATCTTCTGCGTGGTCTTCATCCTAAAGAAGCAGAAGTATTAATTCTTACGAAAGATAAAAAACTATCCACTAAATACAAAATAAGTCACGAGAATGTAAAGGAAGCATATCCTGACATTCAGTGGGGTGGTCGTGTATGACTATTGCAACTGATACGGAGACGAGTATGGCAGAATATGGAAAAGAAGAAAAGACAATTCTGCCTAGTGCTTATGGATGCGAAATTCTTTTAGAAAAAACAACGATTACGCAAGCAAAAGACTCTTCTTTCCCAACTGATGCATATTTAATTTGCTATACAGTAAACGGAGAACAGCATATTGATTTGGTGAGAGGAACAAGAGTTCGAATCTTTGATATGTATTATGATAGATTCGGTGCGAATGTAATTCAAAAAATTAGTTTTGGATATGGCAGAACAAACCCAAAACTTTGGGGAATAAAACAACCTGAGAAAAAGAAAAAAAGATGAGCGGTGGATTCAAAGGAGACGTTAGTCCCAAAAAAGATAGAGAGTTAAAACTCTATATTAGAAATAGAGAAGTAAATAAATTAATTAAAGAATATAAAAAACTTAAAAAATATCAAAAATCTTCTATTTTTGAGATTGAAAAACTATCAGGGCAAGAGACGAAGATTGATAAATTACTAAATGAATATGGGATAGATCCTGAAGCGATTGAATAATGGGAAAACATTACTTACTTAATTTGTATGGGTGCTCGTTTGTTCTTTTGGACGACGAGCGTTGTCTTATTGATTTACTGGAGAATGCAGCAATTGTAAGTGGTGCTACTGTAATTCAAACCATTTCAAAGAAGTTTGAACCGCAGGGAGTTACTGTTATTTGTCTGCTATCGGAAAGTCACATAAGTATTCACACTTGGCCTGAGGAAGGTAAAGCAGCAGTGGATGTTTATACTTGTGGAGAATGTAATCCAAAAATTGGATGCGATATCATTATTCAACAACTTTATGCAACCGATCACACGTTAAGTTACATTGAACGGTAACAAATGTTACAAAAGTGCTTGACTATATACGAAAGGCAAAGTAAACTGTCTACACGTTCATTCCCAACGGGAACGGAAGTAAGCCGACGCGGAACGGATCGTTCATTCACTATTTGCAAATAGCGAACGCAAACGCCGACTGAAGGAACGCTCTTTAACTTAAAAAACTAAGGAGAACCCTAATGTCTAAAGTCGTATACCGTGGTGTTGAATACGATACTCAAAAGCGTATTGAATACCAACAGCAAATGCAACAACAACCCCAACAATACAACGAAACCTATCGTGGTGTTAAGTTTGTAAAGGAGGGACACAAATGAAGAAACTTAACTTCCTTCAACTTATCAAAGAACAAAAACAAAAAGAAGAGCGTCGTCATCAAGCACAACTAGCACAACTCGTTGGAGTAAAGTGATGTTTGTAATATTACAAATTGCCGCAGGATCTGCGGTTGTAATAGTGTTACTGTCTCTTTATATTCAATTTTTATTCAAATAGAAACGGGGGGTTGATCCCCCCCTTTTTTTATGTTAAAATTCTCATAGAGAATACTATCTTATGGATAAAGAAAAACTCAAACTGATTGTAAGAAACCTTGAGTCTCTTGTAGAGTGTCTCAAATCGGAAGTTTATTCTGATGTTGATTCATACAAGATGAACTACGAAGAAATAGCACCACACCTTACTGATTACGACGAAGTATTTTATGACGGAGACGATGATGGATATCCCGACTGAGTTTGAATTTATGAAACCCGAAGTTAAACTCATTAGTGTTACTCCTGATGCGGAGAAGCATATGGCATATTGTGCTCGGGTAAGTAATCCTAATAATCAACAAAATGAAAAGTTTTCTGGACTTCTAAAATATTGTATTCAACATCAGCATTGGTCAATCTTTGAGCAAGCATCCATGACTGTAGAGATTAATACTACTCGCGGTATCGCAGCTCAGATTCTACGTCATAGGTCCTTTACATATCAGGAATTTTCACAACGATATGCAGATGCAAGTCTTCTAGGAAAGTCTATTCCTTTGCCAGAACTACGTAGGCAAGATAATAAGAACCGTCAGAACAGTATCGATGATATTCCAGATTATTTGAAACTAACTCTTCTAGAAGATATCAGAATTCATTTTGAGGCATCTCTACGCCTCTACAATCGCCTCCTAGAGAAAGGAGTGGCAAAGGAGTGTGCAAGGTTTGTACTGCCTTTAGCAACGCCTACACGCCTCTATATGACCGGTTCTGTGCGGTCTTGGATACACTACATTGATCTGCGTTCTTCTCACGGGACACAGAAGGAACATATGGAGATTGCAGAATTGATTCGTTGCATCTTTACTTGCCAGTTTCCTGCAGTATCTGAAGCACTTGGATGGACTCGTAATGGATGTGCTGAATGTGTGGATGCTCCTTCTATCACTATTGAATAAATACCCTTACATACTATGGAGGATTAGATTTGGCAACATACCCTGTTTATAATAAAGAAACTGGCGAACAAAAAGAAGTGACAATGAGTGTTCACGACTGGGACCAGTGGAAAAAAGATAATCCAGATTGGGATAGAGATTGGTCAGATCCATCAACTTGCCCAAATGCAGCAGAAATTGGTGAGATTTATGATCGTCTTAAAAAGTCTCATCCTGGATGGAATGATGTATTGCATAAAGCTTCAAAAGCACCTGGATCTAAAGTTAAACCAATTTAATTAATATGCCTGCTAAAAGAAATACTCCAAAGACACCTGTTCCATTTGGTATGAGTAACCGTCAAATGAAACGCAAAAAACCAATCAATCTTGATATTATGCGGGCTATTGAACCGCTAACAGATAATCAAGAACAGTTTTTTAAAGACTACAAACAAGATCAAAACATTGTTGCATATGGTTGTGCAGGAACAGGTAAAACTTTCATTGCACTCTATAATGCACTTAAAGATGTTCTTGATGAAAGATCTCCTTATGAGAAGATCTATATTGTTCGTTCTCTAGTAGCAACAAGAGAAATCGGATTTCTTCCTGGAGATCACGAAGACAAATCCTCACTTTATCAAATTCCTTATAAGAATATGGTGAAGTATATGTTTGAAATGCCAGACGATGCTTCGTTTGAAATGCTCTATGGAAACCTCAAAACTCAAGGAACGATTAGTTTTTGGAGTACTTCTTTTATTCGCGGAACTACTCTGGACAATGCAATCATTATTGTAGATGAATTTCAGAACTTAAATTTTCACGAACTTGATTCAATCATCACTCGTGTTGGAGAAAACTCTAAGATTATGTTCTGTGGTGATGCTACTCAATCAGACTTAGTAAAAACAAATGAGAAGAATGGCATCATTGACTTTATGAGAATTCTTCGCATTATGCCATCATTTAATGTTATTGAATTCGGTGCAGAAGATATTGTTCGTTCTGGACTCGTTAAGGAATACATTCTTGCAAAACTGGAACTAAACATATGAGTTTTATTCATCATAATTACCTAGGTGAACTTGAATTAGAAAAGAAAGAACAAAATGGCATCCGTCTCTATAATCTTCCTAATGGAAACTGGGTGCCATCCATTACATCTGTAACGTCTTTTTATAATCGCCAAATCTTTGTAAAGTGGCGTGAGCGCGTTGGGCTTGAAGAAGCAAATCGTATTACTAAAAGAGCAACGGCAAGAGGAACAGATTTTCATCAAGTCTGTCAGGATTATTTGGAAAATAAAGAACTGAACTGGGATGATTATCAACCCCTAACAAAGTTTATGTTCTATCATCTTAAACCGGAACTTGATAAGATAAATAATATACACGCAATTGAGCGAACTCTTTATTCTGAATACCTTGGACTTGCTGGACGAGTTGATTGTATTGCAGAATACGAAGGAGAACTTGCAGTCATTGACTTCAAGACATCCGAAAAAATTAAACCTGAAGAGTGGATTGAAAACTATTTCGTTCAAGAAATGTTTTATGCTGCTGCTTACTATGAACTTACAGAAATCCCCATCAAAAAATTAATCACTTTAATGGTCACTCCTGGTGGTGAAGTTAAAGTATTTGACAAAAGGAACAAAGGGGATTATATTAAGTTATTAGTTCGTTATATTAAAGAATTTGTATCTCACAATACTAGGTCAGATGGAGAATGAATTAGAAAAGGTTCTAGAAAGTAAATTCTTCTGCCCATCTCGTTTTGCACAAGAGATTGAAAAACTTGTGCAAGCAAATCCTGATATGAATTACATTGATGCAGTTGTTCATTTCTGTGAACAAAACAACATTGATGTAGAATCAGTTCCTAAACTGATTTCAAAACCATTGAAAGAAAAAATTAAGTATGAAGCAATGGAACTTAATTTTCTAAAGAGGAGTTCCAGAGCGAAACTACCACTTTAATGAATGATGCCGTTTGATGCCTATAAGTGTTATCTGTCTTTGAAGAATCATTTCACCAAAGATAGTTATGACTACCACAAATACTGTGGTAAAAGTCGTGCAACAGTGCAATCTTTTTATAAGCGTAAAGATCGTTTTTGGTTTGAAAAGATTGCAAGACAAAAAACAGATAAAGAAGTTGAAGAATTTTTTGTATCAAACTTCATCACTAGCACTGATCCAAGTAAGCTTTGGATAGGGGAAATGATAAAAGAAGGTGATGAGAGATACACACAATGGAAGAAAAGAACGCAATCACTTTCATATATTTTTAAAGAAGAATGTGAAAAACTTTTTGGCGAAACAAAAATAGATGATGTCTTTAGAACAAAACGAGGACATCCTATTGTTTTAAAAAAGTTTCTAAGTGGAGAAGTATCAATTGAATCCTTAGTGGTTCTAGATCAAATCCTAGAATTTCGAAAACAGTTTGATACTAATTTGAAAGATCCGGTGTGGGAATCCGTCAGTATGAAAATGAAAAAGTATTCTCCCTTCCTACATATTAATGTACCGCGTTATAAGACTATCTTGAAGGAAATTGTTATAGGAGACCAATGAGTTTTTTTAATTCCGAAGTCGTCCGTGCTGAGATGACTGAGATAAGTGAGTTACAAGAAGAAGTTTATTCAAACGTCTTCAAGTTTCCTGGAATGTCTAAAGAAGAAAAACTTCAACACGTAGAACTTCTGGAAAAACTTTTAGATAAACAAAAAGTTCTTTATACAAGACTGAGTTTGTCTGATGATCCTGAAGCAGTTGAAATGAAAGAACGCATTACAAGTTCTGCTGTTATGATGGGTCTTCCTCCTGGAACTGATATGAATATCATCTTGAACAATATGTCCAAGATGCTTGAGGTGATGAAAAAACAAATTGACAAAACAGGTTCTGACCTGTAGAATAACAAGGTACACAAAAGCCAAATCTGTACAAATACGAGGTAATCTAATGTCCTTTTCAGATCTTAAGAAACAATCTTCTCTTGGTTCGCTGACTGCGAAACTGGTAAAAGAAGTAGAGAAGATGAGCACAACTTCTGGTGGCGCTGATGAGCGTCTCTGGAAACCCGAAATGGATAAGACTGGTAATGGTTATGCCGTTATCCGTTTTCTTCCTGCCCCTGAAGGTGAAGAACTTCCTTGGGCAAAAATGTATTCCCATGCCTTTCAAGGTCCTGGTGGTTGGTACATTGAAAACTCTCTGACCACTGTTGGTCAGAAAGATCCTGTTTCAGAATACAATCGTGAACTCTGGAACAGCGGTTCAGAAGCAAATAAAGAAACTGTGCGTAAGCAGAAGCGTAAACTGTCTTACTACAGCAACATCTATGTGGTTAAGGATCCTGCGAATCCTGCTAACGAAGGTCGTGTCTTCCTGTTTAAGTATGGTAAGAAGATCTTTGATAAGGTTATGGAAGCAATGCAACCTGAGTTTGAAGATGAGACTCCTATCAATCCTTTTGACTTCTGGCAAGGTGCTAACTTCAAACTGAAGCTAGTGAAGAAGGATGGTTATTGGAACTATGATAAGTCTGAGTTTGATCGTGTTGCCCCTCTGCTGGACGACGACGATGCTCTGGAAGCACTTTGGAAGAAGCAGTATTCTCTGACTGCTATCACTGCTCCTGATCAGTTCAAGTCATATGAAGACCTGGATAAGCGTTTGAAGTATGTTCTTGGACAGAAAGGCACTCCCCGTATGTCTTCTGTTGAAGAAGAAACTGAATATGATGGGTATGCTGAGAAAACTGCTGAGAGTAAAGTGGTAGAAGAACTGGAGCAATCCTATGCCCGTTCCAAGTCTCCTTCACTTCCTGTTGTTACTAAAGAAGTTGATGAGGATGAAGATGATGCTCTTGCTTACTTCCAGCGTCTTGCTGAAGATTGATCAAGAATAAAGTTTAATATTATCTCCTCTCTTAAGGTCCTCACTAACATACTGTGAGGACCCTTTTTTGTAAGGCATAATATCACTCATATCATTAAGAACAATATTTAAGTATTGGGATTTTAAGATAAAAATATTTCTCTTATCATTTTCTAATTTTTCTTCATACTCATAGTTTGTAACTGGAACTGCTATGTTTCCACTATCAACTTGTTTATCTGCAAAGTAGTCATAAAAACTTACAGAGTATGGAGAACTGATTTGTAGACCGGCAGGAACAATTACAACTTCTTGACTATTTTTAATTTCTGCTGTTTCATAATGATGAATACCGCCATATAGAGTATCATAGTTTCCATATTTTTCCAACATATATTCATCAAACTGTTGTTGAGGTAACGGCCATTCTGTTTGAATGTTAACGATATTGTTGCAGAGTAAAACTAACCAATCAAGACTGGAGTCTTGGTAAACTTCAAACGCAACATTATCGGGACGATCATTACCTTTGATTTGATATTTTGTAAAGAATGCTAGATCTTGAAAAATATCTTCTCTAAGTTTTCCTTTCTTGAATAAGTTCTTAAGTGGCGCATAATCTCCAATCTTAGCATCCGGAAGTCTGCTAATGTATTCAAAGTTTGGAACTTGACGGAAGTAACTTGGCATTTTAGTAACCTATTTTAGTATCTTTATTTTCGTCAAGATCTGTATAATCATCATCATAAATTGGTTCGAGTTCTTGGAAAGTCAAGTCAAGTTGATATGAAACCATTGAGGGATTATTTGAATCATCAAAAGACATATATGTTCCCTCTGGCGTGTAGTTTACATTACAACTTGTTAATGCACACTCTTTAAATTTATTTAAGTATGGGTGATTTTCTTTCTTAAAAATGTAAGAAATTGCAAAAGTATGTGGTGTCTGTAATAAGAATGATGAATTAGATCTTTTTACAGACATTGATTGTTTAAATGCTCTAATAATTTTTCTAACTCTTTCTGCTTCTGGACCTGAACGTGGTGATAATCTAAAACTAAAAGAAAACTGACGAAGATCTGGAGAATTAAAAAGTAGTTCTAAGTTTGGATTTATTATTGCGCCAAATTGTCTTTGCATAAAACCACCTTCTGCGCCAATAACACCTTCGGCAACTTTTCCAATTATTCCAGTTCTAGCACCACTACCCTCTTTTGCAGCCGCTGTTGTTTGACGTTTAAATTCGGCACCAATATCTCCTCCAGTTACTCCTGTTGTAAATAATTTTCCTAATGCTTGATCCAAATCATTTAATTTAGAGTCTGACCAACCTACTCGATTGCTGTCAGATATTCCTCCTGGGATTGGTAATACGATTGTTCCTATTATTTCCTTTTCTCTACCTTTTGGAGATGGGATTCCATTACTAATATTTACTCTTCTTAGATCTCTGTTTCCTTGCCCAAATCCTTTAAGACCTGATGGATTATACTTTACAATCGAAAATTTTATACAATCTTGATATTCTGATTTTAATCCAATTGGGTATATAATCGGTTCTTTTTTATTGTATTCGGGTCTTGACTTTATGCTTTTTAAATCCTCATTAATAAAATCAAGTTGGTTTTGATCTAGTGCTCCTTGTTGACTTCCTGTTTCTGTTGATGTTGCTGCATTAGAAGACCCTGATACTGCTTTAGTTTGTTCTGGTGTTAATCCTTCTTTTTTAGATGCAGTGTTTATTTGTTGTTGTGTAGTAGTTTTTAGTGCCCCTTCTTTAAGAGACTTTTGAGCATCTGC